>OLSN01001858.1_pt1 | contig 16804 bp, 7 predicted proteins | sample 1672411 | NCBI WGS metagenome assembly OLSN01 (sample SAMEA3136683, study PRJEB25190) | human gut metagenome | biome: human gut; feature: human-associated habitat; material: faeces | place: Austria | collected 2013 | reverse complement strand
CCGGAAAAATCGATTTGAAAGACAACTTTGAAACAGTTATTAATGGATTAACCTTTGTTGCACCAATTTCTTATGCCTATGATGAACAATATAAAACGTATCGAGTAGTAAAGAAATAGATATAAAAAAATAAGATAATAAACTAATCTAACTCCCTTATTTTATGGTAATTATTGAAGAGAGTGGATGATACGAACTATCATCCAGATGGGATTTGTGTGCCCATGAATGTTTAGATACAGAAAATAATATTATGAGAAATTTTTAACATGTTTAATATGAAAAATGCAATTAGAGAACGAAAGAGTAAGGTTCTCGGGTTATTCCTGTGCTTTTTACTTCTCGGAATAGACTACTCTTTCGCAAGTTACAACAATTATTCTCAATTTAAGACCCTTTCGGTCAGCATGAGTAACTCGACGTTGAGAGAAGTGCTTAAAACAATAGAGAAAAGTAGTCAATTTGTTTTCTTCTATTTAGATGACGCTGTCAACTTAGAACGTAAGGTATCTATCGACAGTAAGAATAAGAATATAGAAGAAATTCTTTCTGAACTTTTCGAAGGTACTTCGTGTACTTATCGGATCTCTGACAGGCAAATATTTATTTCCGGAAAAGCCCCTGCTTCAACCGAACAGCAACAGAATAAGCGGAAAATATCCGGACGTGTCACTGATATAAAAGGAGAGCCGCTTATTGGGGTCAACGTTACTGTGGATGGAGATGCAAACGGTTCGATTACAAATATGGATGGTTTGTATGAGATATTCGTAACCAAGAAGAGCGTAGTGCTTAAATTTACCTATATCGGGTTTAAAACTTCTGAAATACGAACCAATGCTTCGACCAACATTTATGATGTCACCTTGGAAGAACAGGTCAACGAATTGGAAGAGACTGTTATTGTGGGTTATGGTACCCAGCGTAAAATAAGTAATATCGGTGCACAGTCTTCCATGAAGATGGAAGATATTAAGACGCCTTCTGCCAGTTTAACAACTACATTGGCAGGTCGTTTGGCGGGTGTTGTGGCTGTACAACGTACAGGAGAACCGGGAAAAGATGCTGCTGATATCTGGATTCGTGGTATTTCCACTCCCAACACTTCTTCTCCGCTAGTATTGGTGGATGGAGTGGAACGTTCGTTCAATGACATCGATCCGGAAGATATTGAATCGTTGACAACGCTGAAAGATGCATCAGCAACAGCTGTGTATGGTGTACGTGGTGCCAATGGCGTAATTTTGATTAAAACCAAACCGGGAAAGGTAGGAAAACCGACAGTGAGCGCGGATTATTATGAATCGTTTACCCGTTTCACGAAGATGGTTGATTTGGCAGATGGTATCACTTATATGAATGCAGCCAACGAGGCAATGCGTAATGACGGTATTGCTACGAAATATACAGAAGATCAGATACGTAACACGATTGCTGGTAAGGATCCTTATCTATATCCGAATGTGGATTGGTTGAAAGAAATCTTTAATGATTGGGGACATAATCGTCGTGTGAATGTAAATGTACGCGGTGGTAGCGAGAAAGTCGCTTATTATGCATCAGTCAGCTACTTTAATGAGACAGGTATGACGGTGACTGATAAGAATATCGACACCTATGATTCTAAAATGAAATATAGCCGTTATAACTTTACTACCAATTTGAATATCGACGTAACTCCTACTACTAAGGTCGAGATCGGTGCGCAAGGTTATCTGGGAGAAGGAAACTATCCGGCCATCTCTTCTGCCGATTTGTATAATGCGGCAATGTCTATCTCACCGGTTGAATATCCGAAGATGTTCTTTGTTAATGGAGAAGCCTTTGTGCCGGGAACTTCAACCAATAATAACTTTAACAACCCTTATTCACAGGCTACACGTCGTGGTTATGACAACCTGACGAAAAATCAGATTTACTCTAATTTGCGCGTCACACAGGATTTGGATATGCTTACGAAAGGACTGAAACTGACTGCTATGTATGCATTCGACGTATACAATGAGATACATGTACATCAGGACCGTGCAGAGTCTACCTACAACTTCCTGGACACTAGTGTTCCTTACGATATGAATGGACAACCTATTCTGCAACGTATTTATGAAGGAAGTAACGTGTTAAGCTATAAACAGGAAACGAGTGGTAACAAAAAGACCTATTTGGAGGCTTCCTTGAACTATGACCGGACATTCAACGACGATCATCGTGTCAGTGCGTTATTCCTGTTCAATCAGCAATCCAAACTATTATATCCGAAAGGGACATTGGAAGATGCGATTCCGTATCGTATGATGGGTATTGCCGGTCGTGCCACTTATTCATGGAAAGACCGTTACTTCGCAGAATTCAACATCGGTTATAACGGTGCCGAGAACTTTTCACCTAAACATCGTTTCGGAACTTTCCCTGCATTTGGTGTAGGATGGGTTGTTTCAAATGAGAAATTCTGGCAACCTCTGTCGAAGGCAGTTTCTTTCTTGAAGATACGTTATACGGATGGTAAAGTGGGTAATAGCGAAGTTTCCGACCGTCGTTTCATGTATCTGGATCAGATGAAAGAAAATGGAGACTATGGTTATAAATTCGGACCGAATGGAACTAAGTGGGCCGGTTATGAAACAGTGAATATGGCTGTTGACCTGATTTGGGAAGAATCTCGTAAACAAGACCTGGGTATTGACCTTAAGCTATTTAATGACGATCTGTCTATTGTATTCGACTTGTTTAAAGAACGTCGTGAAAACATCTTGTTGAAGCGTGAACATTCTATACCTTCATTCCTGGGATACAACACATCTGCTCCTTACGGAAACATCGGTATTATAGAAAATAAAGGATTTGACGGAACGATCGAGTATAACAAGCGTATCAATAAAGACTGGGTAATTGCGCTTCGTGGTAATGTCACCTTTAATAAGGATAAATGGATTCAGGGAGAATTGCCGGAACAGAAATACGAATGGATGAACCAATATGGGCACAACATCAATGGAGTGAAAGGATATGTTGCCGAGGGGCTGTTCACTCAAACTGAAATAGATGATATGGCACGCTGGGAATCTTTGTCGGATGCCAATAAAGCCATTACTCCCAAACCGTTTGCATCACAGTTTGGAACAGTGAAAGCCGGAGATATCAAATACAAGGATTTAAACAATGACGGTCAGATAGACGCATACGACCAGACTTACATTTCTCGTGGTGATGTGCCGACAACTGTCTATGGTTTCGGATTTACAGTAGGTTGGAAAGACTTGTCTGTGGGTATGATGTTCCAAGGCGTAGCAGGAGCCGAACGTGTTTTGAATGGTAGCAGTGTTAATCCGTTTAATGGCGGTGGCGGTAGTGGTAACCTTTACTCTAACATTGGCGACCGTTGGACAGAGGAAAATCCGGATCAGAATGCCTTTTATCCGCGTTTGTCTTATGGAAGCGAAACAACCAGTAATATTAATAACTTCCAGAAAAGTACCTGGTGGGTACGTAACATGAACTTCCTGCGTTTGAAGACATTGCAGATCTCTTATAATCTGCCTAAACCCTGGGTGAATAAAGTTCATCTGAAGAATGCGGCTGTATATGTAATGGGAACTAACCTGTTCACTTTGAGTCGTTTCAAATTGTGGGATCCGGAGTTGAATACCGATAATGGTGCTTCTTATCCGAATACGACTTCTTATTCAGTTGGTATTAATTTCACATTCTAAACAAAAAGATAATGAAAAAATATAATTATATAATCGTTAGTTTGCTGGCGTGTCTCTTGACGACATCTTGTAATGACTATTTTGACCAGGTGCCTGATGACCGTTTATCACTCAAGGAGATTTTCACAACCAGAGATGGAGCCTTGCGGTATCTTTCGAATGTATACACATTCTTACCGGATGAATTTAACCAACGTCAGGTGCATGAAACAAGTCTGTACCGTACTCCCGGTCCTTGGACAGGCTCCAGCGACGAAGCAGAGTGGACAAATGACAATAAAGGGAAATTGATAAATAACAACTCTATCGATGCGACGGAAGGAACGATGGTGTTGTATCGCTGGAAGAGCTGGTTTTCAGGTATTCATGAAGCGGCAGTATTTACAGAAAATGTAGATCAGGCACCGCTGACTGTTACAGAAAGAAATCAATGGAAAGCGGAAGCAAGAGCTTTGCGGGCGATCTACTATTTTTATCTAGTACGTACTTATGGTCCGGTTCCTTTGCTTGAAAAGGACTTCCCGATGGATACTCCGAGCGATGAGTTGCAACTCCCTCGTAATACGGTAGACGAGTGTTTCGATTTTATCGTATCAGAACTGAAAGGTGCGCAAAACGATGGTTTACTGGACGATGCTTCTACCGACAAAGTGTCCGGATATGGCCGTATTGATAAGGCGATTGCACAGGCGTTTATCATCGAGGCATTGACTTATCGTGCCAGCTGGTTGTTTAATGGTGAGTGCAATTACTATTCAGACCTGGCTAATACGGACGGAACAAAACTGTTCCCTAACAAACCGGACGAAGCTACCAAACGTGCTAATTGGCAGAAAGTGATTAATGAATGTAACACTTTCTTCTCTAATTATGGAAGTCGTTATCATTTGATGTATACCAATAAGGACGGTGTTTCTGTTTCCGGTCCGGACTCGGAAGGCTTCAGCCCGACAGAATCTTATCGCCGTGCAGTAAGAACCTTGTTTTCTGAAATGGGTAACAATAAAGAAATGATTTTCTACCGTTTGGATAATGCTGCCGGAACCATGCAGTACGACCGTATGCCGAATAGATCCGGTAATACGACCAACTATAGAGGTGGTAGCTTGTTGGGAGCAACCCAAGAAATGGTAGATGCCTATTTCATGTCAAACGGAGAATCTCCTATTTCCGGTTATAGTGCTGACGGAGTCACTCCGATTATCAACGAAAAATCCGATTATGTAGAAGAGGGAGTTTCTACAACAGAATACAAAGGAACAGACGGTACCTTATATGCACCGACAGGAACCAGAATGATGTATGTTAATCGTGAACCTCGTTTTTATGTAGACATTACCTTTAGTAATTCAAAATGGTTTGATGGAACAGAAGGCGATTATATAGTAGATTTCACTTATAGCGGAAGTTGTGGTAAAGAACAAGGTAGCAATGACTATACAAGTACAGGCTATTTGGTGCGTAAAGGAATGGATTCCGGCGATCGTAACCAGAACTTGGTTTGTGTGCTCTTGCGTCTGACTAATATTTATTTTGACTATATCGAAGCGCTTGCACATGTCAGCCCGACTCATGAAGACATCTGGACATATATGAACATGATCCGTAAGCGTGCGGGTATTCCGGGATACGGTGAAACAGTCAATCTGCCTAAACCGACTACAACGGAAGAAGTCATGGAGCTGATTCGTAAGGAGAAACGCATTGAGTTGAGTTTCGAAAACTGCCGTTATTTTGATGTACGTCGCTGGGGATTGGTAAATGAGTATTTCAACAAAGCAATTCACGGTATGAATGTCAATTATGACGGAAATGAATTCTTCAAACGTACGGAGATTGTGAAGCGTATTTTTGACCGTCAGTACTTCTTCCCTATACCACAGGGCGAAATTGATATTGATAAAAACTTGGTTCAGAATACAGGATTCTAAATACTGATTATAAAATAGAAATTATGATGAAACAATATATTTTCTCTGCAGTTTGTCTCATGTCCGGTGTCCTTTGTATGTCCTCTTGCAATGAGGATAAACAGGCAAAGCCATATACTCCGGATTACGAGATTGTACCGGAGTATACCAATGCGGATACCTGGACTGCCTATGAAGCATTTAATGATAACTTGCTGGATCCCGATAAGAACATTTATAAAACAAGTACCGCTTATACTGCTGCTACCGACCGTAATAACGGAGCTGCTGCGATCTGGTGCCAGCCGATCTATTGGGATATGGCCATGAACGCATATAAACGTGCAAAAGCGGAAGGAGATACAGAAAGAGAAAACAAATACAAGCAGTTGTGTGATGATTTGTTTGCCGGAAATAAAGCACATTATGTAAACTTTGATTTCGACGATAATAATGAGAATACCGGCTGGTTTATCTATGATGATATACAGTGGTGGACCATTACTTTGGCACGTGCTTACGAATTATTTAAAGTGGAAGAGTATCGCAGTTTGGCAGAAGCAAGTTTTGCACGTGTATGGTACGGTTCTCCCCGCGTAGGTGATACGGGTTCTTATGCAGATCCTGAAAAGAATTTGGGTGGAGGTATGTTCTGGCAATGGCAGCCTATCGGCAATCCGAATGAAAATGCTGCCGGTGATGGTAAGATGGCTTGTATTAATTTCCCGACTGTGGTAGCTGCATTGACCCTTTACAATAACGTTCCTACCGATCGTGTGGCTGATCCGAATCCGGAAAGCTGGAGTAATAAGTACGGTGATTTTACCCGTCCGCATTATGAAACGAAGGAAGCTTATCTGGCAAAAGGAAAAGAAATCTATGAATGGGCTGTGAAGAATCTGGTAGACAGCAATACCGGAGAGGTTGCCGACAGCAAGCATGGTGAAGGCAATCCGGCATGGTCGGACCATGTATACAATCAGGCCACTTTTATCGGAGCTTCGTTATTGCTTTATAAAGCTACCGGTGAGAAAACATATTTGGACAATGCAATTTTAGGAGCTGACTATACAATGAATACCATGTCCGAAACGTACGATTTACTGCCGTTCGAGAGTGGCGTGGAACAGGGTATTTATACCGCTATCTTTGCGGAATACATGGCCATGCTGGTGAATGATTGTGGCCAGACCCAGTACGTACCGTTCTTGAAACGTAACATTAATTACGGCTGGGCTAATCGCGACCGGACACGTAATTTGTGTGGTGGCGAATATCATAAGGCACAGATAGAAGGCGCTACTATTGACAGCTATAGTGCATCCGGAATACCGGCATTGATGTTGTTGTTTCCGGCAGATAAATAATTGTAACCCATAAAAAAGAAGAATAATGAATACGAAATATTCAAATTGGAAAATGTGGTATTATGTGTTATGCATGGTACTGACACTTCAATTGGCGGCTTGTTCTGAAGAAACGCATGACGAGTATACTGCGGCTCCTGAAATAGAAGATACCTATATCGACCAACTGGATGCATTGATTGCTGAAATGACCGATTTGCAGCAAAATTCAGACTACGGAGATAAGAAAGGACAGTACCCCACCGAAAGCCGGGCAATTCTGACAGATGCGATAGATGATGCCAATCGTGCGGTACTTTTAATCAAATATCAGCAACCCTCTCCGTCGGAAAGTGAGAAACAACGCTATGTGGCAGAAGCCAAGGCGTCTATAGAACAGTTCAAGAGTACGATCCGTACAGAAGATGCTGAAACAACACCGGCTGAACTGTTTGTGGACGGACGTGGTGATGGTGGTTCTTATATCGATTTCGGACGTAGCGAAGAATATGTCAATTTCGGAACCGAAGGAAATCAAGCCTTTACTGTTGAGTTTTGGGTGAAAGTAACCAAAGGTGGTGGAAAAGACCAGAATGTGTTCCTGTCAACTTATATGGGCGGTGACGGATGGCGTAATGGCTGGATGATGTACTGGCGTAATGCAGACGGTGGTATTTATCGTGCAACTTGGGGCGAAACAGGAGGAAATATCTGTGAACCGTCACTAAAGGCACCGGAAGATGGAGAATGGCAACATTTCTTGTTTGTGTACAGTGATAAAGGCTTGCCGGGCAGTCCGGAGCTTCGTGCGAAATTGTATGTGAACGGAGAAGTGAAAACAACCGAGGGAAGCGTGGGTAACAGGTTCTATAATTCGAGCAACTATGCCAACTATAATGCACCGATGACCGCTTTCGGACGTTATATGCGTACCAGTGATAATCTGTTTGAAGAAGGCTTTGCCGGTTATATGAAGAAAATCCGTATCTGGAAAAGCGCAAAGGATAACGAATATGTTCAGAATTCTTATAATGGAACGGCTGAAGTGACGGGTAAAGAAGCAGACTTGGCGGCAGCATGGGATTTCATGACCAAACCTTCCGGTTCGGGTAATGAAGTAATAGACCTGACAGGCCGTCATACTGCTAAGATTATCGGTACTTACGAGTGGCAACGTATTGTTGAATAATAATGTAAAAACGATGAAAAACATGAAATGTTTAACTAATAAATGGAGAGAGGGAGCAATGCTCCTCTCTTTCCTCCTGATTTCTAGTCTGGCAGGGATATTTACCGCTTGTGACGATATTGAAGACGAGTATATAACAGATACACAATTAAGTATCTTACGGGAAAGTCGTACGTCATTGAACTATTTATTGAAAAATTCAACCTACGGAACTGCTCCCGGAACATATCCTGAAACCGGAAAGGATATATTAAATGCTGCTATTACCGAGTTGGATGCACTGATAACACGGGTAGAAGCTGGCGAAGAACTGGATGAAACAACTTTGGAAGCTGCTGTAGCAAAGGTAAATCAAGCGATTGACGAGTTTAAAAATTCAAAATATTATAATCTGTCTCCGGAAGCACAGCAATATATCAATAATTTACTGGCTAAGGCGGATGAAATACTTGCAATCGTTAATGATGAAACGAAGTGGGGAAATCATCAGGGACAATATCCGGTAGAAAATAAGTCGGTTTTGGAGAGTGCAGCTAAAGACTTGGAAAGTCTGGCTGAAAGAATCAAATCCGGTTCCATCACAGATATGACGCAGGAGATTTATGATGAGGCTATTGCTGCTGCCGATAAGAAAGTAGAAGAAGTCGAAGATTCTGCATGGCCGGATAACAGTCAGATTACCTGGAATCTGTTTGTAGACGGAAATGCCGGTTCTTATATAGACTTTGGTTATAGCGAGGATTATGTGAAGTTTGGAGAGGATGACAATCAGGCATTTACGATTGAACTTTGGGTGAATATTAAAGAATATTGCAATAAGCAGGGAGAAGACAACTGTACTTTCCTTTCTACCATGACAAACGATCCTCATTGGAGCGGATGGCGTGCCCAGGATCGTACAAAGGGATTGTTGAGAACAATGGTTGCTCACTGGCAAGATAATAATCACACAAATCCACAAGAATGGGAACCGGGATGGAAAAAGTCGGACAACTGGACCAAAGATCGTTGGACGCATTATGCATTCCTCTTCAGGGATAAGGGATTGCCGGGATTTGATACTCCGACAGATGTGAAGTGCTATTCCATGATTGATGGTACGAGACAAGGTGAAGTCATTCGTGTGGGTGAGTCCTGGAGAACGTATATCAATAAACAATCCATAGCCAATCAGATTAAAATGACCGGATTCTGTATGATGGACAATAATGGAAACCGTAACGAATGGTTCTCCGGTTACATAAAGAAGATACGTATCTGGAAAACAAACCGGACAGAAAATCAGGTATATGCTTCTTATATGGGGAATGAAGAAGGTGTAAGTGCCGATAATCCGAATTTGGTAGAAGCCTGGGATTTTGAAGTGAAAGGTGATCAGCCTACTCAAAGTGCTACCAGAACAATTACAGGTTTGAAAGGTCATACAGCAACATTAGTTGGTGATAACTGGCAATGGATTGAATCCACAGACATTACAGATAACAAATAATTGTTTACCGGGATGAGTTTTCAATAGGTAGATTAAATATTCCCCTTATCTCTGTCATAAGGACAGAGTAAGGGGAAATTATTCTCCAATAACCCTTTATTAATCCTTTATTTTTATTGTAGAAAAGTGTTTTGGTCTGTATTTGTTCTTTATTGAATAAATATTATCGTTTTTTTTCAGCTATTTCTGCAATCTTTGTAACAGGAAAAATACTATAAACTTATAAATTATCATGAAAAGCAAAATTCTTTTGGCTCTGACACTACTATTGGGAGTATCAACTACCACATGGGCAGTCGGTAATTTAGGAAAAGCAAACCAGAAGAAGCATGCGTATACGAACGAAGATGTATGGGCAGCTTATGAAGGATTTAATAATACACTACTAGACTCCAATAAATATATTTACAAGACAAATTCGTCCTATCCAAGTGCTGTTGACCGTGGCAATGGAGCAGCGGCTATCTGGTGTCAGCCTATTTATTGGGATATGGCAATGAATGCCTATAAACTGGCAAAGGCACAGAAAGACAGAAAGAAGACAAGTTATTATAAAACACTCTGCGAGAAAATATTCGCAGGGAACAAAGCGCAATATTGCCAGTTCGATTTTGATGATAACAATGAAAATACCGGCTGGTTCATCTACGATGACATCATGTGGTGGACTATCAGCCTGGCACGCGGCTACGAACTTTTTGGAGTGGATGAATATCTGAAACTCTCGGAAGCCAGTTTCAAACGGGTATGGTATGGCTCGGAAAAAGTGGGTGATACCGGTTCGTATGACAAAGAAAACGGAGGTATGTTCTGGCAATGGCAACCCATTCAAAATCCGAAACCGAATAAATTCGGTGATGGAAAGATGGCATGTATCAACTTTCCGACAGTTGTTGCAGCATTAACCCTCTACAATAACGTACCTGAAAATAGAAAAGAATCGACCGACAAACGGCCGGATTATCAGACGAAAGCTCAATATCTTGCCAAAGGTAAAGAAATCTATGAATGGGGAGTGGAAAATCTCTTGGATAAAGCAACAGGAAAGATTGCCGATAGCCGTCATGGAAATGGCAATCCCGCATGGAAAGCGCATGTATACAACCAGGCAACCTTTATCGGAGCGTCCATACTGCTTTATAAGGCGACCGGAGAGAAACGTTATCTGGACAATGCTATTCTGGCAGCAGACTATACAGTGAAAGATATGTCTGCAGACCATAAAGTGCTACCTTTCGAAGGTGGTATTGAACAGGGTATCTATACTGCCATCTTTGCGGAATACATGGCATGGTTGGTGTATGATTGCGGACAAACCCAATATCTCCCGTTCCTGAAACGTACCATCAAAACAGGTTGGGCAAACAGAGATAAGACACGGAACGTATGTGGAGGCGAATACTATAAAAAGTTGCCGGAAGGTGCGGAAATCGACAGTTATTCTGCTTCCGGTATACCGGCATTGATGCTTTTGTTTCCGGCTAAAAAATAAATAGAAAACGACGGAATTTGCGTAAAATAGATTAAATAAACAGGTGATTTAAATTATGAAACAACAACTGATGATGCTGTTACTGGGAACAGCTTCTGTATTTTGTAGCTGTGAGACCCAGGTAGAACAGCACGAGAAGAATGAATTACGTGCTCCGGCATATCCGCTGGTGACAATTGATCCTTATACTAGTGCATGGTCTACTACGGACAATCTATACGACAGTCTTGTAAAACATTGGACAGGCAAGGATTTCTCTTTACTTGGTGTTGCAAAAGTAGACGGACAAACCTACCGTTTCATGGGAACGGAAGAACTGGAACTACGTCCTTTGGTAAAGACATCCGAACAAGGTAGCTGGACAGGAAAGTATACCACTCAACAACCTGCTGACGGATGGCAGAATATCGGATTCAATGATAAAGCCTGGAAAGAAGGCGAAGCTGCCTTCGGAACCATGGAGAATGAACATACAGCTAAAACCCAATGGGGTGAAGAATTTATCTGGGTACGCCGGGTAGCTGATATTCAGGAAGATTTGACAGGAAAAAATGTATATCTTGAATTCTCTCACGACGATGATGCTATTATTTATATCAACGGCATCAAAGTGGTAGATACAGGTAATGCTTGTAAAAAGAACGAACGGGTGAAACTGTCGGAAGAAGTAGTAGCTTCTTTGAAACCGGGTGAAAATCTGATTGCAGGTTATTGTCATAACCGGGTAGGAAACGGACTGTTGGATTTCGGATTGCTGGTAGAACTGGACGGTTACCGTTCTTTCCATCAAACAGCGCAACAAACTTCTGTAGATGTACAACCCATGCAGACTTATTATACATTTACTTGTGGTCCGGTAGATCTGAAACTGACATTTACCGCTCCTATGTTCATGGATAATCTGGACTTGTTGTCACGTCCGGTCAACTACATTTCTTATGAAGTAGCTTCCAATGATGGTCAGAAACATCAGGTTGAATTGTATTTCGAAGCATCTCCGCAATGGGCAATCGACCAACCTCACCAGGAATCTGTTGCCGACAGCTTTACTGACGGCGATTTGTTATTCCTTCGTACCGGAAGCCGCAATCAGGAGATTCTGAAGAAAAAGGGTGATGATGTTCGTATCGACTGGGGACATTTCTATCTGGCAGCTGAAAAGGAAAACAGCACATCTGCAATCGGTGACGGCAGAGAGCTGCGCAAGAACTTCGTAGCCAATAAACTGGAAGCTCCTACCACAAACGGTTATGATAAACTGGCTTTGGTACGTTCATTGGGCGAAACACAAAAAGCTGATGGCCACCTGTTGATCGGATATGATGATATTTATTCTATCCAATACTTTGGTGATAACCTGCGTCCTTACTGGAATCGTGAGGGTAATGAAACGATTGTTTCCCAATTCCAGAAAGCAGAGAAAGAATACAAGACACAAATGAAGAACAGCGCTGCTTTCGACAAGAAACTGATGGAAGAAGCTACTGCTGCCGGTGGACGTAAATATGCCGAACTTTGTGCATTGGCTTATCGTCAGGCCTTGGCTGCACATAAACTGGTACAGGCTCCGAACGGTGACTTGGTATTCCTTTCTAAGGAGAACTTCAGTAATGGTTCCATCGGAACAGTCGACCTGACTTATCCGGGAGCTCCGTTGCTTTTATACTACAATCCGGAATTGGTGAAAGCTACCATGAACCATATCTTCTATTATAGCGAAAGCGGAAAATGGGCGAAACCATTTGCTGCACATGATGTCGGTACTTATCCATTGGCTAACGGCCAGACTTATGGCGGTGATATGCCGGTAGAAGAATCGGGTAATATGGTAGTATTGGCTGCTGCCATTGCAAAGGTAGAAGGTAATGCAGATTACGCACAGAAACATTGGGAAACCCTGACTACGTGGACAGACTATCTGGTAGAGAACGGACTTGATCCGGCCAACCAACTTTGTACCGATGACTTTGCAGGTCACTTTGCACACAATGCCAACCTTTCTATCAAAGCAATCATGGGTGTTGCTTCATACGGTTATCTGGCAGATATGCTGGGCAAAAAAGACGTGGCTGAAAAGTACACACAGAAAGCGAAAGAAATGGCTGCCGAATGGGTGAAAATGGCTGATGATGGTGACCACTATCGTCTCACATTTGACAAACCGGGAACATGGAGCCAGAAGTATAACCTGGTGTGGGATAAACTGTTGAATCTGCAAATCTTCCCTAAAAATGTTGCAGAAACGGAAATAGCTTACTATCTTTCGAAGCAAAATAAATATGGTCTTCCGTTGGATAACCGTGAAACATACACAAAGACCGACTGGATCATGTGGACAGCTACATTGGCAAATGACAAAGCTACCTTTGAGAAATTTATCGAACCCGTATATCTGTTTATGAACGTTACACCTAACCGTGTTCCGATGTCCGACTGGGTATTTACAGACGAACCGAATCAAAGAGGCTTCCAGGCACGTTCCGTTGTAGGTGGATATTATATCAAAATGCTTGAAGGAAAACTGATTAAATAAAACAAAAATACCATGAAGAAACTAGCTCTATTCGCTTTTACGTTACTTAGTGCATGGGCTATGACTGCAAAAACAATTACCGGACCGGTGGACTACGTTAGTCCGCTGGTTGGTACGCAGTCAAAGCACGCATTATCTACCGGAAATACTTACCCTGCCATTGCGCTGCCTTGGGGAATGAACTTTTGGGTTCCGCAGACTGGTAAAATGGGCGATGGATGGGCGTATACGTATGACGCTGACAAGATCAGAGGATTCAAACAAACCCATCAGCCAAGTCCCTGGATCAATGATTACGGTCAATTTGCCATCATGCCGGTAACCGGTAAGGCAGTATTTAATCAGGATGAGCGTGCCAGTTGGTTCTCTCATAAAGCTGAAACGGCTACTCCTTATTATTACAAAGTATATCTCGCCGATCATGATGTAGTGACCGAAATTGCTCCGACAGAGAGAGCAGCTGCTTTCCGTTTCACTTTCCCCGAAAACGACCACTCTTATGTAGTGGTAGACGCTTTTGATAAAGGTTCGTTTGTGAAAGTAATCCCTTCGGAGAACAAGATTATCGGTTATACCACTAAAAACAGCGGTGGTGTTCCTGCCAACTTTAAAAACTACTTTGTACTGGTATTCGACAAACCGTTTACTTATACGGCTGCCGTAGCCAGTGGTGTGATTGACACCAACAAACTGGAAGCGACAGACAATCATGCCGGTGCACTGATCGGTTTCAAAACCCGCAAGGGCGAACAGGTAAATGTGCGTGTAGCTTCCTCTTTTATCAGCCCTGAACAGGCGGAACTGAACCTGAAAGAGCTGGGTACGGACAATGTTGAACAGATTGCAGCGAAAGGCCGCAAGATATGGAACGATGTACTGGGACGTATCGAAGTGAAAGACGATGATATCGACCATTTGCGTACATTCTACTCCTGCCTGTATCGTTCGGTATTGTTCCCCAGAAGTTTCTATGAGATAGATGCCAAAGGAGACGTGATGCACTACAGTCCTTATAATGGCGAAGTGCTTCCGGGCTATATGTTTACCGATACCGGTTTCTGGGATACGTTCCGTTGTCTTTTCCCATTCCTTAACCTGATGTATCCATCCATGAATACAAAGATGCAGGAAGGATTGGTGAACACTTATAAAGAAAGCGGATTCCTGCCGGAATGGGCGAGTCCGGGACACAGAGGTTGCATGGTTGGAAACAACTCCGCTTCCGTAGTTGCCGATGCTTACCTGAAAGGATTGAAAGGATACGATATCGAAACCTTGTGGGAAGCTGTGAAACACGGAGCGAACGCAGTGCATCCGAACGTTGGCTCTACCGGACGATTAGGACATGAGTATTATAATAAATTAGGATATGTGCCTTATAATGTAGGTATTAACGAGAATGCAGCCCGTACACTGGAATATGCATACGATGACTGGTGTATCTATCAATTGGGTAAAGCCTTGAAGAAACCGAAAAAAGAGATTGAAATCTTCGCAAAGAGAGCGATGAACTATAAGAATCTGTATGATAAGGAACACAAACTGATGCGTGGAAAGAATGCCGACGGTACGTTCCAGTCTCCTTTCAATCCGTTTAAATGGGGAGATGCCTTTACCGAAGGAAATAGCTGGCACTATACCTGGTCGGTGTTCCATGACGTACAAGGACTGGTCGACCTGATGGGCGGTAAGAAGATGTTTGTCAGTATGCTCGATTCCGTATTCAGCCTTCCACCGGTATTCGACGACAGTTACTACGGTGGAGTCATTCATGAAATCCGCGAAATGGAAATTGCCAATATGGGGAATTACGCGCATGGTAATCAACCTATCCAACACATGATTTACCTGTATAATTATGCCGGCGAACCCTGGAAAGCACAATACTGGTTGCGTGAGGTGATGACCCGCCTGTACTTTGCTACCCCGGATGGCTATTGTGGTGATGAGGATAACGGACAGACCTCCGCCTGGTATGTCTTTACGGCCTTAGGCTTCTATCCGGTATGTCCGGGCAGCAATGAATATGTGATGGGTGCTCCTTATTTCAAGAAAGCGACGATCACACTGGAGAACGGCAAGAAACTGGAAATCTCCGCTCCCAAGAACAGTGATGACAATCGTTACATCCGTTCGCTGAACTATAACGGCAAGAACTATACAAAGAATTATCTGAATCATTTCGACTTGCTGAAAGGCGGACGTCTGGTATTTGATATGGATAATAAACCGAATAAAGGAAGAGGTATTAACGAATCCGACTTCCCCTATTCCTTCTCTCGTGATAACAAGTAAGCAGGTATGAATAAGATGAAAAAGAAAGTATTGATGATGACTATGGCGGCAGCAACTTTGTCCGCCATAGCTCAACAGCCGGTAGACTATGTGAATCCGATTATCGGGACCAATGGGATGGGGCACACTTTTCCCGGTGCTTGTACTCCTTTTGGATGGGTACAGTTGAGTCCGGACACAGACACAATTCCGCATAATGTAAATGGAGCTTATCAGAAAAATGCCTACGAGTATTGTGCCGGTTACCAATATAGGGACAAGACCATTGTTGGCTTTAGTCACACTCATCTTAGTGGTACGGGACATTCTGATTTGGGAGACATTTTGTTGATGCCTGCTGTTGGCGATGTGAAGTTAAATCCCGGCCGGGCGGATTATCCGGAAGAGGGATACCGTTCACGTTTTGACCATGCTACAGAAAAAGCTGTTCCCGGATATTATGAAGTGATGCTGGATGATTATGGCATTAAAGCCCAACTGACAGCAACACAACGGACGGGTATACATAAATATACCTTCCCGAAAGGAAAAGACGGTCATCTGATTCTGGACTTGGTACATGGTATCTATAATTATGACGGTAAGGTACTATGGGCAAACCTGCGGGTTGAAAATGATACCTTGCTTACGGGCTATCGCATAACAAACGGATGGGCAAGAACCAACTATACTTATTTTGCAATTTCTCTTTCACAACCTATAAGGGAATATGGGTATAAGGACAAAGAAAAAGTGCGTTATAATGGCTTCTGGCGTCGTTTCAATATGGAAAAGAATTTTCCGGAGATTACACCCGAACTTGGCTGTGCATTGATTACCCGTGATGGACAAGAATTCGAA
>OLSN01001844.1_pt1 | contig 16906 bp, 13 predicted proteins | sample 1672411 | NCBI WGS metagenome assembly OLSN01 (sample SAMEA3136683, study PRJEB25190) | human gut metagenome | biome: human gut; feature: human-associated habitat; material: faeces | place: Austria | collected 2013 | reverse complement strand
GCAGCTTAAAGAACATGAACCGATTTTATGGCTAACGAAAAAAAGTGCCAACGGAGCTGGATGAACAGCGAAGAAAAATCATGCAGATGGAGATCGAGGAAGCTGCCCTGAAAAAAGAGACCGATAAATTAAGTGCCGAGCGTCTGGAAAACCTGCAGAAGGAGCTGGCAGAACAGCGTGAATCTTTTGCAGGCAAAAAAGCTCAGTGGGATAACGAGAAACATTCTGTTGAAAATCTGTCCGTGCTGCGTGAAAAGATTGAAAATATGAACAAAGAGATCGAAAAAGCACAGAGAAGCTATGATCTGAACAAAGCAGCAGAGCTGCAGTACGGCGAACTGCCGAAACTTCAGAAACAGCTGGAAATTGAAGAAGAAAAGGTAAAAAGCAAAGATCTGTCGCTGGTACATGACCGTGTAACAGACGAAGAGATCGCAAGGATCATTTCCAGATGGACCGGCATCCCGGTTGCAAAACTGACCGAAGGTGAGCGTACCAAGATCCTGCATCTGGATGATGAACTGCACAAACGTGTCATCGGACAGGAAGATGGTGTCAGAAAAGTGACCGATGCGATCATCCGTTCCAAAGCTGGTATCAAAGATCCGACCAAGCCGATCGGTTCGTTCCTTTTCCTTGGTCCTACCGGTGTCGGCAAGACAGAGCTTGCAAAAGCTCTGGCAGCAAGTATGTTTGATGATGAGCAGAATATGGTGCGTATTGATATGAGTGAATACATGGAGAAATATTCTGTGTCCCGTCTGATAGGAGCACCTCCAGGATATGTAGGATATGAAGAAGGTGGACAGCTGACAGAAGCAGTCAGAAGAAAACCGTACTCAGTTGTACTGTTTGATGAGATCGAGAAAGCACATCCGGATGTCTTTAACGTACTGCTTCAGGTACTGGATGACGGACGTATCACCGATTCCCAGGGCAGAACCGTAGACTTTAAGAATACGATTCTGATCATGACTTCTAACATTGGTTCGTCTTATCTGCTGGATGGCATTGAGCCGGACGGAAGCATCCGTCAGGAGAGCCAGGATCTGGTCATGAACGACCTGCGGGCACATTTCAGACCGGAGTTTTTAAACCGTCTGGATGAAATCATCATGTTCAAGCCGCTGACAAAAGAAAACATCGGCAATATCGTTGATCTGATGATGGCAGATCTGAACCGCAGACTCGCAGACCAGGAGATCAGGCTGGAGTTGACGGATGAGGCAAAAAGCTATATCATAGACGGTGGTTATGATCCGGTCTATGGTGCGAGACCTCTGAAACGTTTCCTCCAGAAAAATGTGGAGACACTGGCAGCAAGGATGATCCTTTCTGGAAATGTACAGACAGAAGACACCATCGTGATCGGTCTCAAAGACGGAAAACTGGCAGCGGAAGTAATGAAAGTCGAATGATGTGATAACGGGACAGAGATGTCAGGCTGGCACAGAGATTGGAAGTGACGCTCCGGAATTCCATAAGTATGCAAAAAGGAGTAAAGTATGATTCCAAAAGATCCGATGATATTGTTGAGCTATGTAAACACACAGCTGCGTGATTATTATGAATCACTGGAGGCACTGTGTACCTGCCGCGGACTGAACCGGCAGAACCTTCTGGAGAAAATGGACAGCATAGATTATCACTACGATGAAAAAACAAACCAGTTCATCTGAAAATTGCGAGAGTTACTTTGTGACGGAGCAATTCGTGGGCATCTCTTTAGTATTACAAAGGAAAAATAAATGAAAAAAACAATTGCAATTTTCGCACTGTTCCTGGCGGCATTCACCTGGGGCAGTGCCTTTTGCGTGTTAAAAGACACGCTGGAGAATGTCTCTCCGATCTGGCTTCTGGCCTTTCGTTTTCTGCTGGCGGGTATCATTATGACTCTGGTCTGTATCCCGAGAATGAAAAAAATGAGCATCCGCACGTTAAAGCGTGGCATCATCATGGGCATTGTCCTGTATTTTGAATTTCTGTTCTTTACGGTAGGACTGCAGTACACGACCTCTTCCAAATCTTCCTTTATTATAGGATCTTATGTGGCGATCCTGCCGCTTATTTACTGGGTGATCCGCGGAAAAAAGCCGCAGAGGGCGGATATTCTGGCGGCACTTGTCTGTATTGTGGGACTTGGCTTTATTTTGCTTGGAAGTTTTGACGGGGTCAACAAAGGAGATCTAATCTCGCTGCTCTCGGCAGTGTGTTATGCGATCCATATTGTTGTGACCGGGATTTTTGCAAGGGAAGAGGACGGCTTTCTGTTAAATATGCTTCAGATTGGAACGGGCGGCATTTTGGGACTTGTGGCAGCGATGATCCTGGAGCCACATCCGGCAGCCATGTCCGGCATGAACATCGGAAGCATCGCTTATCTGGCAGTCTTCTGCACGGTTGTGCCGTATTTGCTCAGTGTGTTTGGACAGAAATATGTGAAAACTTCCACAAGCGGCGTGATCCTTTCTTTTGAGAGCGTATTTGGATGTATTCTCTCAATCCTGATTCTTGGAGAACATCCGGGTGTGCGGTTTGTGATCGGTGCAATGCTGATGATGTGTTCCTTCTTGATTGTGGAAAAAATTTTCCTGCCATTGCCGAAAAGAGTAGCGGTGGAAGCAGAAAAATGATATAATGAGTCAAAGGGACAAATGGACACAAAACGGATGCTTGCATACGTGTTTGTGTCTATGGGGACCGCAAAAACATGAGAAAGCAGCCATTTTTGTAAAAAATGAGCGGATTTCGAATGTTTTCGTGATTTTGAGAGTGCAAGGCACGGAAAAATCACGTATGACTCATTGAGTTAATTTTAGAAAAAGTTCAGAACCCAAAACCACAACACAAGGCAAAGGAGGAAAAACATGATAAAAAAAGGAAAAAAACTTAGTATGATGCTTCTTACGGCAATGATTCTGGCAGCAGGAAGTGTCGGAACTGTAGCAGGAACCGGAGCGAAACAGGTACAGGCAGCAGAGAATGCATATTATTATGTGTCACTGGGGAATCTTCAGCAGACAGCCATGACTAAAAACAGTGCAAGTATCACTTGGGAACAGACGTATGCAAGCTCTATGAATACACTTACAACAGAAGGATATAATATTTATCTTGGAGAAAGTTACAGTGATATGAAGCTGGTTGGAAAATCCAAGACACCATCCTATACACTGACCGGACTGAAAGATGGTAAGCGTTACAATGTGCGTGTAGAAGCTTACACATCAAATGGAACAAAAACAAGTTCACCGGTAAGCGGACAGGTTGAGACAATCCCGGCAGCCGTCCATAATTTCAGACAGGAGCGTTGGTGGTACTTTATCAACAAGCTGGAAGTAACATGGGATAAAGTTGAGACTGCAGACCGGGTGGAAGTGACCCTGTATAACAGCAAAGGCAGACGTGTCGGCAAGACACAGAAACTGAACAGCTATGCTTACAGTGCATCTTTCGATAAGATGAAAGATGAAGTTTACACGGTAACCATTCAGGCTTTCAAGACGGTAAATGGAAAGACTTATGCTACACCGAAGGCAAAGATCCAGTGTTTCAACCAGGCACGTATCAAAGAGACAAGCATCAAGGTGAAAAAAGGCAGCCTGAGCTTCCAGTGGGGAAAAGTCGGCGGAGCAAGCGGATATGATGTGTATATCTCCACAAAGCCGAAAAAAGGTTATAAAAAAGTAAAATCGGTCGGCAAGAACACCACAAAGCTGACCATCCGTAAATTTAAAGGCAAAAAGATCAACCCGAAGAAGACTTACTATATGTATGTAGAAACCAAAAAGAAAAACGGCTCCAAGGTCAATAAATCCGGAAGACTCTACTACTGGAATACAAAGAGCAAAAGCTTTGGTTATTTCTAAGAAATCGTATAACCGTTCCATAACTTCACAGTCAGGAAATCTTGACAGAAAAACCGTCGTATGTTACGGTAGAAATAAGCGTTAAAAGCTGAATAAGCAAAAAGTACAGGAAAGCTGCCAGACGCAGTTTTCCTGTGTTAATTTAGTCAAAGAAAATGCCTTCACCGGCGTTTGATCTGACAATATACAGGAGGCAGAAATGGATAAAAAGAAATTTTATATGACAACTGCGATTGCCTATACATCCGGCAAACCGCATATCGGAAACACTTACGAGATCGTGCTGGCAGACAGCATTGCCCGTTTTAAGAGACAGCAGGGATATGATGTGTTCTTCCAGACCGGAACCGATGAACACGGTCAGAAGATTGAGCTGAAAGCAGAAGAAAAAGGTGTGACACCGAAGGCTTTTGTGGATGAAGTTTCCACAGAAATCAAGAGAATCTGGGATCTGATGAACACATCTTACGATAAATTTATCCGTACAACGGATGCAGACCACGAAAAACAGGTACAGAAGATCTTCAAAAAACTGTACGATAAGGGAGATATTTACAAGGGACATTATGAAGGTATGTACTGTACACCTTGCGAGTCTTTTTTTACCGAGTCTCAGCTGGTGGACGGCAAATGTCCGGACTGCGGACGTGAAGTGCAGCCTGCAAAAGAAGAAGCTTATTTCTTCCGTATGAGCAAATATGCAGACCGTCTGATCGAGCATATCAACACCCATCCGGAATTTATCCAGCCGGTTTCCAGAAAAAATGAAATGATGAACAACTTCCTTCTTCCGGGACTTCAGGATCTGTGCGTATCCCGTACTTCCTTTAAATGGGGCATTCCGGTAGATTTTGATCCGAAACATGTCGTTTATGTATGGCTGGATGCACTGACCAACTACATCACCGGTATCGGTTATGACTGTGACGGAAACAGCAGCGAGCAGTTCAAGAAAGACTGGCCGGCAGATCTGCATCTGATCGGTAAGGATATCATTCGTTTCCATACCATTTACTGGCCGATCTTTCTGATGGCACTGGATCTGCCGCTTCCGAAACAGGTATTCGGACATCCGTGGCTGCTGCAGGGCGACGGCAAGATGAGCAAATCCAAAGGAAATGTACTGTATGCCGATGAGCTGGTTGATTTCTTTGGCGTGGATGCCGTGCGTTATTTCGTTCTGCATGAGATGCCATTTGAAAACGACGGTGTGATCTCCTGGGAGCTGATGGTAGAGCGTATGAATTCTGACCTGGCAAATACCCTCGGAAACCTGGTAAACCGTACGGTTTCCATGTCTAATAAATATTTCGGCGGCGTGGTAGAAAATAAGAACGTAAACGAGCCGGTGGATGAAGAATTAAAGAAAGTCGTTCTGGAAACACCGAACAAAGTCATTGCAAAAATGGAAGAGCTGCGTGTGGCAGATGCGATCACCGAGATCTTTACACTGTTCAAACGCTGCAACAAATACATCGACGAGACGATGCCGTGGGCACTGGCAAAAGACGAGGCAAAAAAAGAGCGTCTGGCAACGGTTCTCTACAATCTGGTAGAGTCCATCAGCGTCGGAGCAACACTTCTGGAATCCTTTATGCCGGAGACTTCTGATAAAGTACTGGCACAGCTCGGAGCACAGAAACGCAAGCTTTCCCAGATGGATACCTTTGGTCTGTATCCGTCAGGCAATAAAGTAACCGAGAAACCGGAAATCCTCTTTGCACGTATGGATATCAATGAAGTGATGGCAAAAGTTGCAGAGCTTCATCCGGCAAAAGAAGAAGTAAAAGAAGAGGAAAAAGGCATTGATATCGAGCCGAAAGAGGAGATCACATTTGAAGAATTCGGCAAAATGCAGTTCCAGGTAGGCGAGATCATTTCCTGCGAGGCAGTGAAAAAATCCAAAAAACTGCTCTGTTCTCAGGTTAAGATCGGCAGCCAGGTAAAACAGATCGTATCCGGAATTAAGGCACATTATACACCGGAAGAGATGGTCGGCAAAAAAGTCATGGTACTGGTAAACTTAAAACCTGCAAAACTTGCCGGAGTTCTTTCGGAAGGTATGCTGCTGTGTGCAGAGGATGAGAACGGAGAACTTTCCCTGATGGTACCGGAAAAGAAAATGCCGTCCGGAGCAGAAATCTGCTAAGAGGAAAAGAATGTATGATTTTTGACAGTCACGCTCATTATGATGATGAGGCATTTGACAAAGACAGAGACTGCCTGCTCTCCACGCTGGAAGAGCAGGGTGTCGGCTGCATTGTAAACGTAGGTGCAAGTTTTCAGGGGGCAAAGGACAGTGTGGAGCTTTCTATGCGTTATCCGCATGTCTATGCGGCAGTCGGCGTGCATCCGGATCATGTCGGTGAACTGGATGAGGTGAAGATGCAGCATCTCAGAGAAATGTGCACCATGGAAAAAACAGTCGCAGTCGGCGAGATCGGTCTTGATTATTACTGGGATAAAGAGTCCCACGAGCTTCAGAAGGAATGGTTCAAAAAGCAGATGGAGCTTGCAAAAGAGGTAGATCTTCCGGTCATTGTGCACAGCCGCGAGGCCGCACAGGATACGTTTGATCTGATCAAAAGTGAGCACGCCGGAACGACCGGAGGTGTGATACATTGTTTTTCCGGCTCGAAAGAGATGGCAAAAGAGTATATCAAGATGGGCTATTACATCGGTGTCGGCGGTGTTGTCACGTTTAAAAATGCAAGAGTTTTAAAAGAAGTGGTGGAGAGTATTCCACTTGAGCGGATTCTGACGGAGACAGACTGCCCATATCTGGCACCGGTGCCGTTTCGCGGAAAACGCAACTGTTCTGCCTATATTTCCTATGTGCTCGACATGATCGCAGAGTTAAAGGGCATTTCCAGAGAAGAGGCAGAGCAGGTTACTTACGAAAATGCAAGAAATATGTACCGCATCACAGACTGAAAGGCAGGAAAAAATGGAGAAATTATCAAATCCACAGAAAACCATAGAAGTAATTAAAAAATATGATTTTGCCTTTCAGAAGAAATTCGGGCAGAATTTTCTGATCGATGCCCATGTGCTGAACAAGATCATCGCTTCGGCAGATATCACAAAGGATGACTGTGTACTGGAAATCGGACCTGGTATCGGAACGATGACGCAGTATCTGGCAGAGGCAGCCGGAAAAGTTGTGGCAGTGGAGATCGACCGCAACTTGATTCCGATCCTCTCTGAGACGCTGGCAGATTACGAAAATGTAACCGTGATCAATGAAGATGTCCTGAAACTGGACATTGCGAAACTTGCGGATGAATACAATCAGGGCAGACCGATCAAAGTAGTGGCAAATCTTCCGTATTATATCACCACACCGATCATCATGGGACTTTTTGAGAGCCATGTGCCGGTAAAGAGCATTACTGTTATGGTTCAGAAAGAAGTTGCCCTGCGTATGCAGGCAGGACCGGGCACCAAAGATTACGGGGCACTGTCCCTGGCCGTGCAGTTTTATGCAGAGCCATATATCGTGGCAAATGTACCGCCAAACTGCTTTATGCCGCGTCCGAATGTCGGAAGTGCGGTCATCCGGCTGACCCTGCATGAAAATCCGCCTACCACGGTAAAGGATGAAAGTCTGATGTTCCGGATCATCCGAGCTTCTTTTAACCAGAGAAGAAAAACGTTGCTCAACGGCCTGAATAATTCACCGGAGATTGCAGCAACGAAAGAACAGATCCAGACAGCTTTTGAAAAGCTTGGTTTTCCGGCAAATGTACGTGGGGAGACATTGACCTTAAAAGAATTTGCGGCACTTGCAGATGAGTTTGCCGAATTTTAGAATAAGAGAGCGGACGTTTTACGGCGTTCGCTTTTTTACTAAATCAAGCAGTAAAGCGGATTGCGAATATCCGCTTGACGAATGGTAAGAATTACTTTGTAACGGAGCAATTCTCGCGTGCGTTCGACTTGAATCAGACAGAAAGGGGATAATATATGAGAAAAAAACTTACAGCAGTACTTCTGGCAGCGACAATGCTGCTTACTTCTGGTGTCACGGTCTTTGCAGACCGCGTGGATGCAGTCATCGACAAGCCATATCTTGCACTGGGTGCAGATTTAACGCCTCAGGAACAGATGAAGGTTTTATCTTTGCTCGGACTTAGTGACATCAACGTGGATGATTATGATATCATCAGCATCACCAATGCGGATGAACATGAATATCTGGATAAGTATCTGGATGCTTCGATCATCGGCACCAGGGCGTTGTCATCAGTTCTGGTCGTTGGAAAAGAAGCCGGAAATGGCATCCATGTAACAACGAAAAATATTTCCTACTGTACCGAAGGTATGTATCGCAATGCACTTTTGACGGCCGGCATCGAAGATGCGGATATCACGGTGGCAGGACCGTTTTCGATTTCCGGAACGGCGGCACTGGTCGGTGCGATCAAGGCGTATGAGACCATGACCGGGGAAGAGATTGACGATGAGAATCTCGATGCGGCAAACGATGAACTGGTGCTGACTGGCAAACTGGTGGAGGATATCGGAGATTCTGAAAAAGCAGAAGATCTGATGGCACTGGTAAAACAGGAAGTGGCAGAGAACAAACTGACCAGTGCAGAGGATATTCAAAATGTGGTGGATCAGGCATGCGATCAGCTGGATATTCAGCTTTCCGAAGAAAATCAGAAGCAGATCGCAGAACTGATGAAAAAAATAGAGGGACTGGATCTGGATGTGGATAAACTGAAGGATCAGGCAAAAGATTTGTATCAGAAACTGGAAGATTTGGATTTCCATGTGGATAAAGAGAGCGTTGGGAATTTCTTTACACGGATCATTGATGCGATCGTAAATTTCTTCCAGGGACTGTTTGGAAAATAAAAGAGGGTAACTGAAAATAAAACAAAAGATGGAGGGACTTTATGAAAGGAAAAAAAGTTTTAAGTGTTCTGCTTGCTTCTGTAATGATGTTCACGGCAGTTCCGGTAGGAAGCATTGGGGCAATGGCTGCACCAGTCCAGAATGCACAGGTGCAGGAGCAGAAAGTGAAGACACAGGCCGAGAGTGGTCTTTCCAATATCGCAGCCGACTGTGAAATCAGCGTTCCAAGCGAGGAAGGAGCCAACGTCAAGGAAAATATGGTGGATGGAAATCCTTCTAGTTTGTGGGTGAATAATGGGGCGAACTGGCCGTGTACAGTAACATTTGCACTGCCAAAGGCAAACACGAAATGTGTGAAAAAAGTTGTGCTGAAATTCGAATCCGGCCATACACCGTGGAGCATGGATGTATCCCTGAAATATGCACTGAACAACGTAACAAGTGATCTGGTCAGTGTACCGGGATCTGCAAAGACTGCAAAATTTGACGATGGCTATACGTTTGAATTTGAAAATGCCCAGGCGATGACTCATCTGTATGTGGAACTTTCCAATCCGAAGAACAACGGTGCAACCGGCACTTTCTGGCCGGCGATCGCAGAGGCAGAAGTTTATATTGATAACGGTGCGGAAGAAACAGTTGAACTGGAAAACATCGCTGCTACCAGAAAGCAGAGTCTGACACTGAAAAGCGAAGTCAATGCATCCACAGACAAAGCAAAAATCACCGACAACGATGAGACAACGGCATCTCCTCTTCAGGAGAAAACCTTTGCAGCCGGCAGCAGTGAGACCTTTGCAGAAGTTGGTTTTGGCGTAGAGCAGAAGATGCGTCAGATCATTCTGGCACTGCCAAAGGACAATCAAAATGCATCCTATACCTATAAGCTTTACGGAAAAGCAACAAAAAACGGCTCTTATGAAACACAGCCGTTTGCGACCGGAAACATCAATACCGGTGATGCAAACAAAGTAAAGATCAACGCAGCTGATGTGGATTCTGCTGTCAAAGATCTGGAATACGAATCCGTAAAGGCTGTTTTTGAGGCAGCAAACGATGACGGAAAAAATAACATCCTGTCTCTGGCAGAGTTCCAGATCCTTGCAAACAAAGCAACGATCGCAGAGGCGGATACTGAAAATATCGTATGGAAAAGCACCGCACTGCACAGCAACTACAGTCAGGACACCCTGAACCGCATTGTTGACGGAAATTTAAGCAATACCTGGAGTGCAGACCAGTATCCGGCATATGTGGATTTTGATCTCGGAGCAGAGTATGATCTGTCAAGGATTGAAGTTTACACCCCGAAAAACGGCTATTCCCAGTATTCTCTGTACTACAGCAACGATGGTCAGAATTACAGCAAACTTGCGGAGAAAACCGGCACCGATGCCTGTCCGGATGGAGGAGAGGTTTATCAGGCAGAAGGAAAGAAAGCAAGCAGTGTGCGTATCCTGCTTTCCTACAATTCTGCAAGTTCCAAAGCCGTTCTGAATGAAGTTCGTATCCTCGGAACAAAGAGCGGGGAAGCAAAAAAAGCCGCATTTCAGGCACCGGTTTCCTATGTAGAATCCGTATACAATACAGAAGTTACCACGCAGGATACGATCGATGAAGTTTATGGTATTGTCAGCCGTAACCTTGGTAAGCAGTACAAAAACTGGTTTACCTTTGAAGTAAAAGACAAGGCAGAAGGTGCAGCCGATTATTATGAGATCGAAGATGTGGACGGTAAAGTGAAGATCACCGGCAACAGCGGTGTGACGATCGCAAACGGTTTGAACTATTATCTGAAATATTACTGCAAGGTGAGCATCACCCAGGTCGGTGATCAGGTAACGATGCCAAAAAGTATTGTAAAAGTCGGATCAAAAGTACATAAAGAGTGCAAAGTGGCACTGCGTTATGCGTACAACTACTGTACGATGTCCTACTCGATGGCATTCTGGGGCGAGGATGAGTGGAGAAAAGAACTTGACTGGCTGGCACTCAATGGTGTCAACATCGTTCTGGATATCACCGGACAGGAAGAAGTCTGGAGAGAATTTTTAAGTGCACTTGGCTATACGCATGAAGAGATCAAAGATTATATCGCAGGACCTGCCTACTATGCATGGGCATATATGGCAAACCTTTCCGGATACGGCGGACCGGTCCATGACTCCTGGTTTAGCAAGAGAACGGAGCTTGCAAGAAAGAACCAGCTGATCATGCGGAAACTCGGCATGCAGCCGATCCTTCAGGGATACAGCGGCATGGTTCCGGTTGATGTGCAGAGCAAGGCAAAAGGAGCGTATGCACTGACAGGCAACGATGTGATCCCACAGGGAACCTGGTGCTCCTTCCAGCGTCCGTACATGCTGCGTACCACCACAGCGGCATACGATAAATATGCAAAATTATTTTATGAGTGTCAGAAAAATGTCTATGGAAATGTAACACATTATTATGCGACAGATCCATTCCATGAGGGCGGAAATACCGGTGACATGTCCACAAGTGATGTAAGTTCAGAAGTGTTAAATTCCATGCTGGAGTTTGACAAGGATGCAGTCTGGGTGATCCAGGCATGGCAGGGCAACCCGAGTGCTGGACTGATAAACGGACTGAACGGAAGAAAAGAGCACGCACTTGTGCTGGATCTTTATGCAGAGAAGGACACACACTGGAACGACAGCAGTTACTCCGGCGGAAAAGAGTTTCAGAAGACACCGTGGGTTTACTGTATGCTGAACAATTTCGGCGGACGTATGGGACTGCACGGACATATGGACAATATTGTCAGCGGCGTTGTCGATGCGGCAAACAACAGTGAAATGCTGACCGGTATCGGTATTACACCGGAAGGTTCTCAGAACAACCCGGTCCTTTATGATTTATTATTTGAAACTGTATGGTGTGACGATGCAACAAAAACGCTGACAGAGATCGACACCGACCAGTGGCTCAAAGATTATGTGACAAGACGTTACGGAGCCAAGAGTGAATCTGCGTATGAGGCAATGAAGATCCTCGAAAACACCGTTTACAAGGCATCTCTGAACATGCGTGGTCAGGGCGCACCGGAGTCCTACATCAATGCACGCCCGGCAGAGAGTATCGGTGCGGCATCAACCTGGGGAAATGCAGTGATCGGCTACGATATGGAAGAGCTGGAAAAAGCAGCAGAGCTGCTGCTTGAAGATTACGATACCCTGAAAAACAGCGACGGTTATCTCTATGATCTGGCAGATGTTCTCAAACAGGTACTGTCAAACTCTTCCCAGAAATATCACAGAGAGATGGTAAGTGCTTATCGGTCCGGTGATATTGCGAAATTTAACGAGGCATCCGATCAGTTTTTAAGCCTGATCGACAAAGTGGAAGAAGTGCTCGGAACCAGAAAAGAATTCCTGTTCGGAACCTGGACAGAACAGGCGAAGAAACTGGCAGAGGGTGACGATGACTTCACAAAAGATATCTACGAACTGAATGCAAAATCGCTGGTAACTACTTGGGCTTCTTATCCGCAGGCAGAGAGCGGCGGACTGAAAGACTACTCCAACCGTCAGTGGGCAGGTCTTACACAGGACTTCTACAAACAGCGTTGGACGATGTGGATCAATCAGAAAAAGGCAGAACTGAAAGGCGAAAGCACACAGAACATCAACTGGTTTGCTTTTGAGTGGGCATTTGCAAGAAGTCACAAAGAATACACGACAGAGGCATCCGGCAAAAACTTAAAAGAATTCGGGGAAGATATCCTGAAAAATTACAGTTCCAAAGATCCGGCAGCAAATGGTGCAAACGATTACACCGGAAAAGTGACTGTAACAGCAGGTTCGGAAGAGACAAGCCAGGAGAACGGTGCAGCAGCCAATGTCCTGGATGGAAGTTCCGATACAATCTGGCATACCAACTACACAAATGCAGCCGACATGGCTTCCTACGAGAAACATTATCTGATTTTTACAATGGAAGAGGCAGTCAAACTTGGCGGACTTCGTTATCAGCCAAGACAGGGCGGAGGTCTTAACGGCATCATCAAAGCTTACGAGATCTACACCAGTATGGACGGCGAGAATTATACAAAAGCGGCAGAAGGAAACTGGACGGCAGACACTTCCTGGAAACTGGCTTCTTTTGACAGACCAGTTACTGCAAAATATGTGAAATTTGTCGTAAAGGATGCAACTTCCGAACAGGCTGGAAAATGTTTCAGCAGTGCGGCACAGATCAGACTGACCGTTCCGGAAAAAACAGGAGAAGACAAACCGACTGAGACGGAAAAACCGACTGAGACAGAAAAACCGAACCAGACCGAAAAGCCGAATGAAACAGAAAAACCGGATCAGACCGAAAAGCCAAATCAGACCGAAAAACCAAAGGACAACAAATCCGACCAGAACACTTCTGGTTCTGCCGGAAAGATCGGAGATGTGATCGCAGATGCAGCCGGAGTGTTCAACTACACGATCACCGGAAATGACACCGTGGAAGTAAAGAGCATGGCAACAAAGGGCAAAACAAAGAAAGCTGTAAAAATTTCTGCATCGATCAAAGCAAATGGTAAGACTTACAAAGTGACCGGTATTGCGGCAAACGCCTTTAAGGGCAATAAAAAGATGACTTCCGTGCTCATCGGAGGCAATGTGAAAAAGATTGGCAGAAGTGCATTTGAAAACTGCAAAAACTTGACGAAAGTTACCGTGAACGGCAGCAAACTGCAGACCATCAACAAAAATGCATTCAAAGGCGATAAAAAGTTAAAGAACATCAGCCTGAAGAAAGTAAAATCTCTGAAGAAAGTAGAAAAGGCGGCATTTAAGGGCGTTTCGAAAAAAGTAACCGTAAAAGTGCCGAAGAACAAAAAGAAAGCTTACAGCAAGCTGCTGGCAAAAGGAGGCATTGCGGCAGGCAAAGTAAGATCATAAAACATAGCATAGAAGGATTCCGGCAGACATAGGATAGCATGAAAGAAACGGAAAGGGCGAAATTCCGGTGAAAGGATTTTTATACAGAAACTGGAAAAACATGCTTTTTCACATCTATCTGTTTGTACTGCTTGCCGGAATCGGAATCGGCAGTGTGGAATATATCCGCTGGTGTGAAAGATCACTTCCGGCATCAGCGGATATTCCGCCTGAGATTGCCCTGACTTTCGACGACGGACCACATCCGGTCTATACGAAAAAGCTGCTGGACGGTCTGCGAAAACGAGGCGTAAAGGCAACCTTTTTTCTGATCGGGGAAAATATCGAAGGAAATGAAGAATTGGTAAAGCAGATGGCAGAAGATGGACATCTGATCGGAAACCATACCTGGTCCCATGTGGACGTTACAAAAATGTCGGATAAACAGGCATGTGAAGAGATTACAAAAACGAGCGAGCTGGTCAGAAGCATTGTCGGTTATGACACCGAATATATCAGACCTCCTTTTGGGGCATGGAACAAAAACCTGGAGTGCGGTTTTGAGATGTTTCCGGTGCTCTGGACCATCGATCCGCTGGACTGGAAAACAGAAAATGCGGATCAGATCGTAGAAAAAGTGATGTCTGAGGCAAAAGAAAATGCCATTATCCTGCTGCATGACCGCTATGAAGCTTCGGTGGAAGCGGCACTTCGGATCGTGGATCTGTTAAAGGAGCAGGGCTATACATTTGTAACCGCAGATAAGCTTGTACTGGAATGACAGGATGTTATAGAAAGTTACTTTGTGACGGAGTTACTTGTGCGGTATCTTTCAAACGAAAAAGAAACACAGGAGGGGAGGAAGAACTTTGGATTTATTTGATTATATGAGAGAAACGAAAATGGAGAGTGAAGCACCGCTTGCTTCTAGGATACGGCCCAGGACATTGGATGAGATTGTCGGACAGCAGCATATTCTGGCAAAAGATAAACTGCTTTACCGGGCGATCAAAGCAGATAAACTCAGTTCCGTTATTTTTTACGGACCGCCGGGAACCGGAAAGACAACGATCGCAAAAGTGATCGCCGGCACAACGAGTGCGGCTTTTACGCAGATCAATGCTACGGTGGCAGGTAAAAAAGATATGGAAGAAGTCGTTGCCGAGGCAAAACAGAGGATGGGCATGTATGGAAAGAGGACGATTCTGTTTGTAGATGAGATCCATCGTTTTAACAAAGGGCAGCAGGACTATTTACTTCCGTTTGTTGAGGACGGGACAGTGGTGCTGATCGGGGCGACAACGGAGAATCCTTATTTTGAAGTCAACGGTGCTTTGCTTTCCAGATCCAAAGTTTTTGAACTGAAACCGCTTGAAAAAGAAGATATCAAAAAACTGATTTTGCGTGCGGTCACGGACAGCGAACGCGGTATGGGGGCATATGATGTCTGCATGGATGAGGAAGCGGCAGATTTTCTGGCAGAAGCGGCAGACGGCGATGCCAGGTCTGCACTCAATGCTGTAGAGCTTGGTGTGCTGACAACGGAGCGTTCTGCAGACGGGAAAATCCACTTTACGATCGGCGTGGCATCAGAGTGTATCCAGAAACGTGTGATCCGCTACGATAAGGCGGGAGATAATCACTACGATACGATCTCTGCTTTTATCAAGAGTATGCGGGGATCAGATCCGGATGCGGCAGTTTATTATCTGGCAAGAATGCTCTATGCCGGAGAAAGTGTGACCTTTATCGCCAGAAGGATCATGATCTGTGCATCCGAAGATGTCGGCAATGCAGATCCACAGGCACTTCAGGTGGCAGTTGCGGCGGCACAGGCTGTCGAGCGTGTCGGTATGCCGGAGTCGCAGCTGATCCTTTCTCAGGCAGCAATTTATGTGGCATGTGCTCCGAAGAGCAATGCAGCAACGAATGCGATCTTTTCGGCAATGGAATCGGTGAAAAATAAAAAAGCTTCCGTGCCGCCGTATCTGCAGGATGCACATTATGGCGGAGCAGGGAAGCTGGGGAGGGGCATTGGTTATGAATATGCCCACGATTTCCCGAAACATTTCTCAAAGCAGCGTTATCTGCCGTATGAACTCGGCGAAGTGAAGTTTTATGAGCCAAGTGACAGCGGATATGAGCAGCAGATCAGGAAGCATCTGGACTGGCTGCATGAAGAATAAAATGCAGGGCAGAATGGTTCTGTACTTCGAACTTCAATTCTGCCCGGTGTTCAGGAGAGCTGTGTCATCAGAAACTGGTAGACCATTTCACATTTGTTTTTCCAGGACTTGCACATAGCTTCTGCCTGTTTTTTGTCCGGAACCGTAAGAGTCAGGTCGATCAGATCGGACTCTTTTTCTTTTATGACACAGTGTACGGCATATTCTTTTGCCGTGGTACGGTAATAATCCGCCGTGACCGAAACCTCATTTCGCAGCTCAATCTTGTGTTCCTGAAGATACTGATCGGCTTCCTCCTGGATTGCATTCGGGATGCGGTCACAGAAATAGCCAAGTGCCTCGCGTCCGCTCTTTGTCAGCTGAAACTGTGTGGTATTGCGGATGGTCTGTGGCTTAACAAGATTGGCTTCTTCCAGTTCTGAAAAAGCTTGCTGCAGCGTGAAATAGTTTGTGTAGCCGCGGTCAAGCAGAAAACTGGAAATCTGGCTGTTTGTAAGCGGAAAATCCACGCGGTCAAGCATATATAAGATAATTAATTTATAAAGCGTAAATGGTTCAGCCATAAAATGCCTCCTTATGTAAAAAATCTCTGCAAAAGCGTGTCAGGTTTCAACTGTGTCCGCTTTACTTTCATTCGGTAAACAGACGTCCCTGCCAGGTATCACGGACTTTCAGTTCGTGGTGGATATGGTTGAGGACGCTGCGTTTTTTCAGGCTCCAGAGCGGTGCGATCAGCAGATCGCTCGGACCGTCCCCGGTCAGGCGGTGGATCGTGATATCCGGCGAGAGCACTTCCAGACAGTGGATCACAAGATCAACGTATTCATCTTCCGATAAAATGTGAAATCCGGTCTGCCCATAATAATCTGCCAGATCGGTGTGTTTCAGCACATGGAGCAGCTGCAGCTTGATGCCGTCAATGTGGTGTGCATTTAAGTAACGCATGGTCTCCAGGATATTTTCCGTATTTTCGCCCGGAAGACCAAGAATCGTATGAACGACCGTCTCTAATTTACGTTCCTGCAGTTTTTCAAGTGCATTGTGAAGCGTTGAAATTAATAGTTTCAGATTTTCCATTAAACTTAATAGTTAC
>OLSN01001841.1_pt1 | contig 16918 bp, 14 predicted proteins | sample 1672411 | NCBI WGS metagenome assembly OLSN01 (sample SAMEA3136683, study PRJEB25190) | human gut metagenome | biome: human gut; feature: human-associated habitat; material: faeces | place: Austria | collected 2013 | reverse complement strand
GGCATCTTCGAGGTGTCGGTCCTCGCGGTCCTCCTGGGCCTCGGCTTCTGCCTGCCGCGCCGGCCCTCGCCCGCGTCGAACGCCGCGCGCTGCTCGGGGGTCATGGCCGCTATCTCGTCGGCCACCCGCCCCTCTTCGGCCTCAACGCCGCGCCACTTGTCGCAGACGCGGCAATGCCCGGTGCGCTCGCCCAGCGACGTGCGCCAGGTCGCGCATCCGTCGCACCAGCGCATGTCCCACCGCGCAACGCGAAGGCTCAGGCCGAGGCGGCTCGCCATGGTGCGCACCGACGAATTCGAGCGGCGGAGCCTGCGCGCTATCTCGCGCCTCGGCACCTCGCCCGCGAGGGGTTCGAGCTCGCGAATCTCGCCGACCGACCAGTGCCTGCCCTGCTCGCCTCTCCTCATGCCGTCTCCAGGGTCACGACGATGCGCGGGTTCTCCTCGTCGTAGGCGAATTCGTCGACGAAGCCGACCACGTACCTCGGCTTGTCGTCGATGAGCACGCCCGCCTTTACGAGGCCGTCGCACACGAACTTCTTGCCGAAGCACACGTTGTCGAGGTCGCGCCTGCGGTTGGGCTCGAACCACGCGCAGCGGATTCGGACGCGCTCCATGCGCTTGATTTGCGCCCCCTTCGCCGCCCAGGCGACGGCCTCGTCGCACTCCTGCTTCACCCGGTTCTGCTTCATCGGCGGCATGCGGTAGAACTCGTTCAGGCTCGGGAAGCGCCCCGGCACGGTGAAGGTCTGTGTTGCCATGCTGCTCCTCTCTTTACGGTGTACAATTGCCTCGCTATCAGGCTATGCAGCTAGCTAGAGAAGCAGGCCGAGGGTGAGCAGCGCGCCGAGCGCGACCAGGGCGCATCCCACGCAGGCGAGCGCCTGCTCCGCGCTGCAGGGGCCGTCGAGCAGCTCGCGGACTGTTCTTAAAGAAAATATTCTCAATCAGACGCTGGTTTATATCGGCCTCGCGGATGCCGAGCGCCTCGCGGCAGGAATCGAATTCCTCGCGCGTCATGCCGTGGCCTCCTTCAAGAATTTCTTTACGAAGTAAACTTGCCCCTTGCCCGTCACCTTGGGCGTCTTGCTGACGGTGGTGTGGCCGTCGCTGTGCACGATGGTGGTCTCCTTGATCTCGAAGAGGCCCATCTCCATGCTCCGCTGCGTGGGCAGGTTGTAGGAGCTGCCGCCCTTCATCAGGTAGCCGTCCTCGCGCAGCCTCGCGAAGAGCCTCTTCTGCCCCACGTCCACGCCGTTCTGGCGCAGCAGCTTGGCGAGCTCGCCGACCAGGATGGTGGTCTTTGACGCGCTCACCGCGTCGGCGAACATCGCCTTGGGCGCGAGCTCTGCGTTGGCCTCGCGAAGCTTTGCCGCCTCCGCCTTGGCGCGCTCGATGGTGCGCTGGGCGATGAGAAGCGCGCGTGCCATGGTCTGCTCGGGGGTCTCCTCGGGAGCCGCCGCCATGTAGCCACCGTCGCGTCGGATTGCCGGCAGGACTTCGTGCGTGACCCAGCGCTTGAATGGCTCGGCCTGCGGCACTTGCGAAGCGAGGGCGCAGCGGTAAAGGCCGGGCTCGCTGATTACGCGGAGGCGTTTTTTCTCCCCCTTTAAAAGGGGGTACCGCATCCAGCCCTTCTCGTCATCGGGCAGTCGGCGCGTGACCTTCTCGGCATCGCGCAGGCCGAGCGCCTTCGCAACATCGGTTGCCGAGAACCACGGCTCGCCCGATGCGTCTCGCGTCACGCGAAGCTGACCGAATTCGTCATTGTCGAAAACCTCGACCTTCGAGACCTCTTGGGTTACAATCGCGTCGCATTCACTTGCCGCGGCCGTCGGGTTCCAATCGCTGGCCGCGTTATTTTTCGCTGGCATTACTCGCCGCCTTTCTTTCTGATGGTTTTCAGAATCGCCTCAATCGCTTTTTCCGAGAGCTCGCGCTCGGCGTCGACGACATCGCCCTCATCGGCCAGCTCGCGCAACAGGCTTTCAGTCCGCACACGCAAATTGACGAGGCTCATCAGCAATTTCTTGCGATGGACCTCCTCCTCACCCGCGGCGAGTCCGGCCGCGTTGAACGCCAGGTTGCTCGCCACGATTCTCGCGGCATCGAGCAACTCGTTCACATTCATTACGTAATCCTTGGCGCTGAGTTCCTTCTTCATTCGTCTACTCCTAACCACTCTTCGAACCATTCCTTCTTGATGAAGAGCTTGCTCTTGTAGCCCTTCGGCGTCGTCGCGCGCAGGTCTCCGCGCTTCACCGCGTCGTACACCGTCGACGCGGCCACTCCGTACTCCTTCGCGAGCTCTCGCACGGTGAAGAGCTTCGCCGGCGGCGCGCTGGCCTGCATTCCGTCCAGCGCCTTGGCGAACTTCGCCGCCTGGAGCTGGATCGAGAGCGCCCATGCGCGCATCTCAGCGACCGTCTCGTCCATTTCCGTCCTCCTTTCCGTTTCGCCATTGCCCCCGCCGAGGGGCTAGTCGCTGTCGTTTGCGAGCAGGTAATCGAGCGTCGCATCAGGGCAAAACGCTTTCTGCACCGCCTTTGCCTCTTCGACCGTAAACGGCACTTTGCCGTTAATCTTCAAGTTGAAGTTGTTCATACTCATGCCGAGTTCTTTGCTCGCCATTCCATATGTAGTGCCGCTGCGCTTCAGCTCTGCTTTCATGTTTTGATAGCTCATTGTCACCTCCAAATTACGCAGTCTCGTAACGGACGAGCTGAATCATATACGAGCTTGCGTAATATATCAACCCTGTATTTACGTATTTTCGAAATTTTTGTATAGTCGAATTACGCAATATCGGAGGTGAAGAAAGATGGAAACCATTGAGGACGCTGTCAGGCGACTAATAAAAGAGAAATATGGGAGTGTCACCAAGTTCGCTAAAGAAGTCGACCTTCCGCCGACGAGCATATATAGCTGTCTAGATAGAGGCATCGCCAATACGAGGACGGAGCTGTCCGACAAGATTTATCGCGCTCTTAATATTGATTGGGATACGGCAAAGCTCGGCGATGATTTTCGTTGTCTGAAGCTCAAAGGCGCCTCGGTATCTAATGATATGGTCGAAGTCCCCTTATATGGAGCGATCGCGGCAGGCACCCCAATCGAGATGGTGCCCGTCGAGGGCTCGCAGCCCGTTCCGTCCGAAGTGCGCCGCCGCTACCCGAGCGCGTTCCTGCTCAAAGTCGAGGGCGATTCGATGAACCGCATCTTGCCGAACGGCTGCTACGCGCTCGTCGACCCATGCGCCACCGTCGAGCACAACGGGGCGCCGTACGCTGTCTGCGTGAACGGCTACGACGCGACCATCAAGCGCGTCAACAGGCTCAACAACGGCTTCGAGTTGGTGCCGGACAGCACAGACCCCACTTACTGCAAATTGGTTTTCAATTACAACGAACCCGACACGCAGACCATTACCGTCATAGGCGAGGTCGTGTATTTTGTCCTGCCATTCGACTGGCACTTTTAGTTTGCGGGGAGTAGCTTAGATGGCATTCAAAGACTTGAGCGAGGCCTTGACGGGCTACGACTTCGGCAAGGTCGTGGTATTCGATACCGAAACGACAGGCCTCAACCCATACGGCGGCGATGAGATCGTCTCTATGGCCCTTTGCGACATAGAAGGCAATGAGCTTTTCAGCAGCCTCATTCGCCCGCGAGCCAAGCGCACGTGGAAAGAGGCGCAGGCGATTCATGGTATATCGCCCGACGACGTGAGGAACTCGCCGACCCTCGAAGACGTCGCCGACGAGATACGGTCTCATATCTGCGGAGACGTGCTGGTTGTCGGCTATAACGTCGGATTCGACATAAGCTTCCTTATGGCGGCTGGAATCATTGAATCATCGCCGAAGTCGTTCGACGTCATGATGGAATACGCAAAGGTGCGAGGCTCCAAGGAGCGCAGGAATGGCGACGGCTACCTTTGGTCGAAGCTCGCCGTGTGCGCCAAGTGCTACGGCTACGAATTCAATGCGCACGACGCGTCGGAAGACGCGAAGGCAACGGCGCATTGCTACAAGGCGCTGCTCTGCGACCGCCTTTACTTGAAAAGCGAGCTGCCGCAGCTTTCCGAGCGTCTTTCGCGATGCCGAATGTCGCAATTGAAGCAGACATCCGAGAACGTCAGAGAGCTGGTCGAAGGGAATCTCCTTCGCCACGCGGACGCGACCCTCGTGACGAAGCCCGTGACTCGGGGCAAGAATAAAGGGCTCGACCGGTACGAGTGTTTCGTCTCCGACAAGCGCGTAGGTGTCGGCTCTCCTTCCGACAGGGCGCGCATCGCGAATCTGCTGTGGGTGGACGAGAGCGAGCTGCCCGAGACGCTCGAATGTAAAGCGCTGCTCTTCGCTGGTGAAACCTCGCCGCGCTGCGAATGCGAGATCCCAAGCGATGCTTTCGAGCAGAAAATCATGGAAGAAGCCGAACGCTTCGCCGAAGAAAACGGCTACGAGTGGCATCAGTGTGAGAGCAGTATGGACGTGAAGAGCGTCGAAGAAAATGTTGGATGCTGCGTCGGGTGCTTCGTCGCTCTAATTGCCGCAGTCCCGCTTTTCTTCGTGTTGAAGGCGCTGGCGCTGTTTTTTTAGCGATAAAAAGAAAAGCCCGCGCAAAGTTGCAGCTCATATGCGCGGGCGTCTTTAGAGGCCAACCTCGGCGAGAAGGAAGGCGGTTACATTATGCCACGAAAAGCGAGGCGGCGCGCCTGGGGTTCCGTCACGGAGGCCGCGCGCGGCAAGAAGTACGTGCTCCGCTGGGTCGAGAACACGCCGAGCGGGCGCAAGCGCAGGAGCAGGACCGTATACGGCACCTACCGCGAAGCCTGCAACGAGCTCGCCAAAATCCAAGCGACCAAATGCGACGAGCGCGCCGTGCCGACAATCGGCAGTCTCTTCGAGGCGCGATACCTCCCATGGCTTGAGCGCAGGTACGAGGACAGCGCGAGCAATACCAAGAGCCTCTACCTGCGAGCCTGGAAGAACCATTGCGAGCCGAAGTGGGCGCGCGTCCCCATCGACCAGGTGAAGCCGCTCGACGTGCAGGAATGGCTAGACGGCATGGCTCACGGCAACGCGCACAGCGCGCTGATAGTCATGCGCCGCGCGCTCGACTTCGCGGTGAACCTGGAACAAATACCGTCCAACCCGTTCAGGCGCGATTACGAGATGCCCGCGAAGGGGTCGGCGCGCTCGAAGGAGGTCTACGGCCTCGCCCAAGCCGCGGAAATGCTCGCCAAGGTCGAGGGGATGCCCTACGAGGCGGCCTACATCCTGGCGGCTTTCGGCGGATGCCGCACTGGCGAATCGCTCGGCGTGCGCGTTGAGGACGTGCGCGAGATCCGTGCGGGCGGCGTGCGCTTCGCCGCCGTCGCAGTCAAGCGCCAGGCGGGACACCGGAACGGGGAGATTCGCGATGGCACGAAGACCGCGCAGAGCGAGCGGGAGACCCTGGTGCCCGAGCCGTACTGCTCCATCCTGCTCAAGCTGCGCGACGAGCGCGAGGCGGACGGCCTGGAATGGATGAGCGAGGCCGGCGGAAGGCCGATAGGCACGGGCACGCTCGGCTATCTCTGGCGCAAGGTCGGCGACATCCCCTTCGCCAACCTCCGGAACTCGTGGCGAACCTTCGCGCAGTACGAATGGGGCGTCGGGTACAGCACGCTCGAACTGCTCATGGGCCACAAGATTCCAGGCGTGACGGGGCAGCGTTATCTGCGCCCGTCGACCGAGCAGCTTGCAGAGGATTTCGCCGCGTCCTATGTCAAAGAATGAAGGCACTTGGGATATTTTGGGATATGCCAAGCGATAACCGCAGGTCAGAGCGTTATTGATAAGTGTTTCCATTGTAGCGAGGAATGCGATCGATCCAGATGACAACAACGGTTATTGCTCGTCTAATGAGGTCTTTGGTGTTGATGTGCGCCTTGGCGAGCATGTATGCCAACTCTATGTGCTGCCGCGCCTTGGTCTATCTTTAATTGCTGTGGCGCTCTTGTTCGGTGTCCCCGAGCTTCTCATTGCTCGATGTCAAAAGGAATGGTTCTTTCTGATAGTTGGCTTTGAACCGGTGTTCTATCATAGAAACGATTAATGCAATTTACGGTTTCCAGCCACCATTCGCTTTGGCCCGCTTTCTCTAATGAGCACCCTTTGATGCTTCGGTGGCTGCAGCAAAACGTTATCGATTCGACGGGCGGTGTGTTGTGGGCAATTCAAACTCTTCTTTTGCTCCGCTTGATGAAGAGGTTGTTGCGCAGTGGCTCGATTCTCTCGATCTTTCCTCATCGACGAAGAAAACGGATAAACGAGCCTTTAAATCATTCTGCGCCTTCGTGAAAGACACCTCTCTTGATTTCGATACCCTTACGAAGCGCGATATTATTTCATTTCGCGAATACCTCTCTGTTGATAAACGTTTAAAGCCTACGACCGTTTCTAATTATCTTGGTGCCGTGAGATCGTTTTTCTCTTACGCGGAAGAAAATGGCATACCTAATATCGCACGTGGCGTTCGAGGTGAAAGAGCTTCGCGGGATTTCAAGAAAGCATCTCTTTCGGTTGATCAGGCCCGTCGTTTGCTTTCGGCTGTCGATCTCGAAACGGAAGCAGGCATGCGTGATTTTGCGCTGCTGAATCTTATGCTACGTACCGGATTGCGCGATATTGAAGTGGTTCGTGCCGATTGCGGCGATATTCAAACGGTATCGGGTGTTGATGTGCTCTATATCCAGGGCAAGGGTCGACCCGGTAAAGACAACTATGTTGTGCTAACCGAAAGTGCTTTAGCGCCTATTCGCGATTACCTTGGAATGCGCGATGATTCAAGTGACAGCTCCCCCCTTTTTACCTCGGTTGCTCGAAGGAATTCTGGCGAGAGGCTTACGACGCGCTCGGTGTCTCGCATTGTTAAAGAAGCGATGCGGAAAATAGGTATCGACGACCCTCGCTATACAGCTCATTCTTTGCGCCATACCGCCATTACGTTTTCCCTTCTTGGCGGCGCGAGTGAGCGCGAGGCTCAGCAAATGGCCCGTCATGCCGACATCAGCACTACGATGATTTACGCTCACAACATCGATCGCATTAAGAATGCTGCCGAGAATAATATCTCACGCCTTTTAGATTAGACGCTTCGGAGAAACGAATCCGTCTCTCTATTTGTTATTTCCGATGCGATTCCTTTGTGCCGATATAAGCGATATGCACCTATAACTACTTATAAGGTTTTCTCGGATATTACTTCTACTATTGAGTCGCCTTCTATCTCTGTTTTCCTCGAGGTGGGAGACGATTTTTATATTAAGGGGTTTCCTATGGCGTGATATCTGCCGACCTTTTGTCCCCTTCGGGGTTTCGAGCCTGCCATTTTTACCAACGGACGAGAGCATTCTGAATGCCTTTTTCAGCGCGGTTTCAGTGCTCTCTAGCTTTCTTTTATTCGTTTTATCGTTCTAGACAACGACTTATGAAACCATCGGTACGAACTGGTGTTATAAGAAAGTATACTTTGTATAGCACGCGACATCTTTACTTATTAGATTTTATAACCTTAGTCTAAAATATGAAGAAATTCGCCCGAAACCAGCTTGCCCGACAATTATTCGTTCTTCCTAACTGCGGTGGAGCGCTCTTTGAAGGCCTCGAGGATTTCTTCCTCCAGAGCCTGCGCCGACTCCATAAGACGGCGCAGGCTGAGCCGCTTCACGAGCCCATAGGGGACACTCTCGCGGTTTCTAACGCCCGAATTTATGCGGGTAGATGCCAATACTTGCTTTTTGGTACCTAAGACCTTTAAACCCCCTTAAATTCGATGCGGAACTTGCTGTTTTTCTGCTTGCCGCCCATTTTCATCTTCCGCGCGCTTGTTTACTCGCAATGGACTTTTAGGCTTTCATGTTATAAAATCTTACCGTTCTTAGTGTCACCCTTATGGGCTTGGAAGATCGATGTTTGGAGTTGCTCGTTTTGGCTCAACCCTTCCCTCTCTCTACGTTCAATCTTGATGAGGCTATTGCTGAAAGCCTTCGTGCTGAAGCTGAGTTTCGTCGTTACAACGCATCTGCTACGGCACTTACTGACTGTCTTGAATCAAACGGATTTGTTGAGCTCTCCGTTGATTTAACGCGCGATGAGCTTCTTCAGGGTTATGAGGTTTTGACCTACGTTGAGCCGGCTTTGGCTTCATCGGGTACTTCGCATTTCGATTCGAGCATCGGTTCTTTTGTAATTCGTCCGATTGCTCCGGTAATGACCGTTCCGCCTACTGCTTTGCAGTTTTACTTTGACTTGTTTGGTTTGGGCGATCCTGAGAAACACGCCTATAACGAAGTGCTCGTAAGCTATCTACACCTTCATGACGATCGCGAGCAGACGTATAAGCTTTACGCATGCGATTCTCTTGCCGACATCGAGTTCCTTCTTTCTTCGATTCGCAATGAGCCCGCACTCATTTTCACGGGGCGGTTCCAGACTCGTAATGGCGCATATCGTATGCCCCTTAACACTCAGCGCGCTCAGCAGCGAACGCTCAATGCGATTTGTGTCGATATCGATCCGTCGCATAACGGCGTCGAAGATGAAGATGGTCCAATTGATCCCGTTGTTTTGGAAAAAATTTTCGAACGTATTGATGGACGGCTTTTGCCGTCGTATGTCTGCCTTACTGGTCGAGGGATTCACCTCTGGTATATTTTCGATGAACCCTTGCAAACGTTCCGAATCCATAACCCCCGACGTACGAAATACAAGGCTTTGGCCGATGCGCTCTATGCGTATTACGGCCTTATCTGCTTCGATCTTCCTTGCGTGCTCGATACGCATTGCACCTCGCTTAATCACGGGTTTCGCGCTCCGGGGTCGCTTACGAAGCGCGGTGAAGTTGTTCGCTGCTTTTGTCCCGTTGACCGCGTTTTCAAGCATTCAACGGTGAATCCGCTTTCGCTTTCTCATGTTTTGGCTTCTTTCGACCGCTTGCCATATGATTCCGAACTGGTTCTTTGCGAAGATGATGTGCGGTGGAAGTCGTTCGAGGATATCGCCGACGAGATTGAAGCTCGCCAGAAGGCCTTTGAAGAAAAGCCCGCAAGTGAAGATCAGCTCGTATTTATTCGCGATTTATACGAGAAAGGTAATTTGACTCAGGCCGAGTTCGATACCGCTGCCTCGTTGAACGCTCCTGGTGCGAGCATCCTTATTCAAAAGGGCGTGCGTCGCCGTGGACAAAAACAGGAATCTGGGAATAGGCGTCCCGTCCGATCCCGTTGGAAGACGCGCCCCCACCCCTTGATTGCAGGCGAAACGGGAGGCGTGTACCAAACAATTTATGAGAATCTGCCAAAAGTACCTTTGGGCAGGCGTTATTTGTCGCTTTATATGCTCGCTGGAGTTGCGTACATGATGGTTCAGCCTGTTAAAACGCGTAAAGAATTGCAGCGCGATTATTTAGACTTGTTGAATACCCCATGGGCGAAAATGGGCACTCCCCTCACCCGCCGAGATATCGATAACGCTTTGATGGGTTACAAGAAGGATAACTGGCAGACGAGGAATTCCGAAGTTCGCACTCTTGGTTTTGATCCATTTGGCGAGCCGGAGAAGCGTAACGGTCGTACGCGTGTCGCTCACCTCGAGGAGGTCGCTCGTCCTGCATATTCTCAAAAATCTCGCGATGAGAAAACGGCGGCAATCGCGAGTGTTTTGATTGAAAATCCTGGTGCGTCGAAGAACTTTGTTTCCAAGGTTACGGGTATTTCCTACCCTACCGTCTTGAAATATTGGGTTGCTGCATGCGATTTGGCAAATGTCGATGATACGCGATCGGGCAACCATTCTATATAGTTTATTGCCAGGGATACTTCGCTTTTTCTAGGACTAGCTCGCTATTGGTGTATAAAACTAGCCTGCTATCTAACTATTTTATTATGTAGATAGCAGGCTAGTAATCTATTTAGCTATTAAACTGTTATGGAAAAGCGTGCAACCATTCCAGGTCCATCGCTTGTGACCTGGGGCTTTGCTATTGCAAGCTCAATTTGTGACCCAGAGGGAAAGTTGCTGAACGTCACGATTTCTTTTACACATTCAATAAATTCGTAGTCTTGTTGATATGCGCTTGTAAGAAAACGTTCATCGTCACTCAGCCATGCAAAAATAGGAATAGTTTCGTCATTCGTTATATCAGAAAGTATGCCTTTATTGCTCCCCTTCCCTATTGTGGCCCATAGAAGATAGAGCTGCGTAGCTTCCCCTTTAAGCGCTGGATTGAGAATTGTTGTTCGTGCGGGAACGAACTGGTACGCGTCTCCATAGAGCGGGACTCGTACCGGGAGGCGACTAGCCATTCTTGCGTAGTTCCTTCTTGACGCTCTCCTGAATCCATTGGCTTACAAGGCTCTTGATATTCACATCTTCGCCTGCGTACTTCTTTTCGAAGACGATTCTGTCAATGTCACGCTTAAGGCTTACAGGAATACGAATGTTCATTTGGGTGAGCTCTTCTTCAACGGGAGCTGCTTCAACTTTCTTTTCCTGTTTTGCTCTTTTCTTGGCAACGGGGATTGATGCCTCTTTGGCCTGCTTTGCAGGAGCCTGCGCGGCTGGCTCCTCGGCCTCTACTGCGCGTCTAGGTTTTGGCGCAAATTTGCTCGAGAGCATATCGGCCTTTGCGGCCAGTTCAGGTTTCAGGTCTCCCATCAGGATCTTGTTGGGGTCGGTTCCGGTCCTGCTCATTTACTTCTCGCTCTCTTGCTCTTTGGCGCTTTCATTATGAAGGAATTCTGCGACAAATGCGCGATAGTCAGCAATGGCTGCCGATTGCTTCGGTGCGTCGAAGAGGTCAACCGATTCCATTTGACATTCCATAACAGCTACCGATTGTCGAATGAAGGTGTCGTAAACAGGCGCTTCGAAGTATGCGCTGAACTTCTCAGTAACTTCACGCATGACTTTCATCGCATTGAAGCGTGGGTTGAAACGCGTAAGCAGAATGCCAATTACCTTTGCTTGAGGGTTTAATTTTTTGCTCACCATAGCAAGGGTTTCAGCAAGATCGTTCATGCCCTTTGTTGAAAATGCACCAGTATCGGTCGTGACAATGATACCGCCATCGGATGCCACGAAAGCATTGATTGACAGCGTCGACAGATTTGGTGGCGTATCGATAAGAATGAAATCGTAATCATCTTTAACCGATTTCAAAGCATCCCGCATATGTTCATAACGATCGATTGCGTTAGCAAGCTCGGTTTCCGATGCAAACAAGTCGTTATCTGCAGGCATTAAATCGTAATGTTTTGTTTCGTAAATCGCCTCAGAAGCTTCGCAGCGGTTCGTGATTACTTCGTAGGTAGTGTTTTGACCATCGGTGTTAAAGCCAGCCCAATCAGAAATATTTCCTTGGGGGTCCATGTCTATAACAAGGACTTTGCAACCAAGCTCATTCAAGCCAGATGCAAGTGCGCCTACTGTTGTCGTTTTTGAGCAGCCACCTTTTCGGTTTGCCACTGAGTATGTTTTGCCCATTTTTACCTTCTACCTGGGATTACTAAATTCGTATCAATCTATCTGAATAGCATTTTATCACGATATTCAGCTAACACATTATCGTACTAACAAAATATCCCCCTATTTAGTTAATTAAATAGGGGGATATTTAGCTATTGAGATAATAAACTACGCAGATAGCGAAGTAGATAACTCGCAAGCTAGCGAGCTAGAAGAGTCACTAAGTAGCAAGATAAAGAGTTAGCTAGATAAAATAGTAGCGAAATATGAAGATAGCAAGATAATAGGCTACTAAAATAGATGGATAGGAAACTCTCAAGCTATGCGGCTAACCAGCTAATCAGATACTCAGCTATTAATATCCAGCTAACAAGATAGTGAGATATGAAAATATTAAGCTAGAAAGCGATTAGACTAGCAAGCGACTAAGCTAACAGCATAGTCTAATAACTCAATATCATGCTAATGAGATAGCTTGCTCGTTAGCTACTCCGCTATCTAGCTAGCAAGTTAGCTAAGTAGAAAAATAGGCTCATAACAGAATAATGAAGTAGTGAAATATTTAGCTAGATTGATAGTATTGCTGTTTCGCTCAATCGGTTTGTAAGTGGATTCGAAAGCTATGTTTGTGTAGTCTAAAGATAGCAAAATAGCAAGCTACCCTAATAGCATCTATTAGGGTAGCTGTACCCGAATTGGCTGAGCTTTGGCGCAACGGAGCAATGGACCTGGTTGTTCCGCTGCGCATGTCTCGTGTTTTGCCAACTCCCCTACCCTATGCCGGAAGTGTCATTCGAGGATATGCGCTTGTGGGGTTAAGAATGCGGGATACCACTCCCCTCCTTCCTGCCGCTGTAAGAAAATCGCTCGTATGTCTTGCTTAGTTCACGAGAGAGGCTCTAGCACCCTTTCATTCACGAGAAATGCCGAACGAAACACTCTCCCGCCCTCTTTCGCACGTTTCCGAACAGCGTATGAACGCCCCTAATTTCTGAAGAAGTGCATTTGTTTGGTCGGTTGCCTGCGGAGCGACGTGTAACAAAGGCATATGCAGAGCGGCTGAGGATTGTTGCGGGTCGAAATGCGATCGAGCGTGGGTTTGATTCTCAAGAATTTGGGGGCTGTTTGGAGTCTTGCTTTAATCAAAATCCTCAACTTAAGCCGCTGCGTAGAGTGGACATTTGGAGTTAGTGAGATATCAGAGTAGCAAACTAGCAAGGTAGCCTGCTACTAACATTCCTTTTGGGTGAACGAGAATTTGTTATGCAGAGAAAGTCTACCACTAAGCGTATGAAGTGCTTTATGAGCAGGCAAAATATGAGGTAAGAATAGCTATATAGCTAGGAAGATAGCAGAATAGCAAAATATTAATCATAATTAATTTAGTGATGATCCCATGATAAGAAGTCAAAAAACAACTAAGAAAAGGCAGGGATGGCTAGGGAACGCACGAGGAAGCGGCGGGGAAGCGGCAAAGGCGCATCATAAGATGCGGCGCGTTAAAAAGCTGGTGCAAAAAAGGGTGGGAAAGCCAAGCTTCCATGGTGATCTCTAAGTGAAGGACGCATTTCTGTTGGAGTCGATGTTGTGAGTCGGGGTAACCATAGAGCATTCTCCCGAAAAAGAACGAGGACCTAGGAGAAAGTACGCACGTGGTCGAAATCGGCCTTGAGAGCGAAAATAAGACCCTATTTTGAGAAAAATGGTACGAGTACACGTTTTGATTGGATATCTTGTCGCAGGAGGCGTCTCAGACGGGGTCTTTTTTGGTCACATCTGTCTCTTTTCGCGCTATGGGAGGTCTTCGTTCAATTCTTAAGTCGGTTTAGCTCACGACATCCTTCCGTGTTGGTATTGAGGGCGAATCGGGGTAATGGCGAGCCGCGGGCGCATGCAAGCAAGGTCGAGAGGTGCGACTCGTTGAAGGACAGATCCGATGAACTTTCGCTCGCTCCCTAAGGTGCGTTTTCAGCGGCAATACTACATTCTGGTTTCCTTCTGGTTGAATGGCTCATAGATAGCGACGTATCGTTTGCCTGCTTGTTATTGACAGGGGATTGTTCGAGAAATTTGAAATCATATCGATGGTATTTGGAATCGCGGCAGGGATTTGAAAACCGCGGCATATCGAATGCGCTGTAAATAGAGAGGCCGCATTCGCGAAGCGAGTGAGCGATTGGTCGTTGGGGGCCATGTCCTCATAAGAATTCTTGGCGTTTTCTTCCGGAGTTCAGGGGATGGAGCTGCGATGCGCGCTTGTTTTGCAATCGACGCCTCATTATTTGTTGCTTGTTAAAGCAATGGTTCCAGAAGGGGCATTGATGATTTCGAAATGACACGAAGAAACAATGTGAGGGAGCGTTGACAAGACGTTCAGAAGCTTTCTGAAGTAAGCCAGGTAAGGAGACTAGGAAAACTGGCTGATCATCGGATTCAATTGAAAAAAATCACCCGTTAAATCCTTCTTTGCTCGCAGTGGCGAGAGGCGCTTCGAGGGTTAATGCATGCATGGGCCAAAGCCGATATAGCAAGTGCTAAAGCCAGTATGCAATTAAGAAAAGCTTGATTCGTCGTCGAATCACATACGAGAAGAGCCAGGGGCAATAAAAATGCAAGCTTAAGAAGACCTATTAACTAGACTGCGCTGACACAATTTGAAAAAGCAATAAGATCACGGGACGAATAGAAGGATGTGCTCTGTGATTACTGGGTAGCAAATCGCGTTGCTTGAGAACGCTTATCGGACACGCGCAGAATAATCAAAGCTGAAGATGCGCGTGAGGGGATAGCTGCGAAGTAGTTTCCAGATATGAATAAGGAAGAAAATAGGCAATGCATCGAACTCTGCAATTGAATTTAATGGCAGAAAATGTCGAAATATTAAACAGTCGAACGAGCAGGGATAACGTTAATCTTTACTATGTAAAGAATACACGAGAAAACTGTGATTGATACCGAATTTAGACCTAAACAGCGTAAGAACGAGATTAGTTTCGGTATAGCGTTATAGCCTCATCCGAAGGTCGCCCATAATAGGCGAAAAAGGGTAGGGGGTTGAGGGCTGGATGGCATTCGCTTTCATATCAGGAGCGGAACCTGGTGGTGCTGAAGGGCAGAGAGCTTATTAGCAAGTCGCAAGAAAAAGCTCGTTTGTAAGAGAAAATCGTACATAGTTTACGTCAGAACAAAATAAGAGGAGGGGCAATAAAATAAGATTTTAGTTGAGATTTCACACGAGTTTTCAAACTCAAATGAGCAGGATTGCCACACGTGAAAGAAATAATGGTGAGAGGGAACAAGGCTCCCTGATGCGCAAGTGTGGCAGAGGGAAAAGGAGAGGGAGACGAATCGGGTTTGGAATAAAGGGAGTTCGTTCTGTCTTATGAAAGAGCAAGAAACAGATTGATAAAATAAGTTGCAGGGGGGGGCTACGGATATCTCGATATAGTTCAAAATTTACTAAAGGAAGACGCAGACATGAGATCAATCATTCCAGTGTTGGCGGACTGGAAGAAGGGTCCTTAACACTTATTGGGGAAACGGAGTGGTGCTCGCTTTCATGGTCTTGAGGATATTTGCTTGAGGGCGATTTGCTCTTGAATGGTTCTAAGAAAATGCGATAGATCACTTGGACAGAGCAATAAAAAACTCAAAAGAATGGTGCGATTTGTACGCAAATGAGACCAATAGGGGACGCGCTTAGATGGCATGGACTAAATAGTTTAAGGGCGGCTTGTTCGTTCGGGGATAAGGGTTCCCTCTTCGTTTCTGCAATGATATTTTCATGCTTCCTGCAAGGCAAAACTGAAGTTTATTGCCCCGCCTACTATTTCCCTATGCTCCTACGAAAGCAGCGTGAAAAGGGGAGTTCTCAGGTGCCGACAGCTGGGATTGAGCATTTCTATAAGTAGGCACAAGGTCGTTTTGCGGCAAGTGCATGCTCTTCATGAAAAGCGGCCTATCAGCTTTCGAGGCGCGAGCTATGCAATGGACCTAGGCAATGAGTCAGTGAGACGAAAGCCCGGGAGGTGCGACCCGTGAGATCAGCGCATGAGGCAAACGCCCAGAGGGTGCAAGCCGTGGGGTCAAGCCGAGAGACGCATCCTAAGAAACGTAACCTTCGAAATGAACCCATGAAATGCAACTGATGAGATGCATTCGTGCGGTTGCGTATTTCGGCCCTTCAGGCTTCTATGCTGGCAGCGATCCCCTGCGGTTCAGCAATATGCCTGGATAAGAGTAGTTAGATAGTAATCTAATTAAATAGTAAGCTAGCTGAATATCCCATTAGCAAACTAGCCTACTAGCAAGCAAGAACAATCCCACGCTTTCGCGCGTGTGAAATCGGATAACCCAAAAACAGACGTGTGGTCGTGCCCAGGCATTCTCAATTGGCCACGAGGCGATTCCTGCTTTAGCCATTCCCCTTACGATGAAAATGGTTATGTTCGAGGCTTCATCAAGGGAGGTGTCTGCAATGTACTTTGCAATCCTCAAAGGCAAAGCTGCAACTTGGTTTCGCGCCGCGCGCACGCGCCCTTGGTTCGCGGCAGTTCTGATTCTGACACTCTGCGCGCCAGCGCTTTCGGCGTGCGGCTCTGGTGGTAACGGCGGAGGCGAAACAGGCGGCAACGCAACGGGGGAAGGCTCCTCGGCGCCCGTCGAATTCGAATACGGAAACGAGGTCGAGCATTGGGACGTGGCCTTGCCCGACCGTTCGCGTGATTCCTTCGACGAGGCGGCGTATAACGCGGCACTTCAAGAGTTTCGGGCGGCGATGAACGGCGACGATGCGTCGGCCCTTCTGAATGCCTACGACAAGCTCGAGCGTCTTTTCGCCGATCTGTCGAGCGATCGTGCGCTTGCCGACTTCGATCGCGCGTGCGCCGGCTTTGACGAGGCTGCTGCGAGCGCGTATGCGGCAAAGCAGGCGTCGTATGACAGCCATTACCAAGAGTGCGCACAGGCATTCATGGATGCGCTTGAATCGAAGCACGGAGAGGCTTTCGGGGTCCATATCGGCGAGGGATTCTCGAGCGTTCTGGACAATTCGAGCACGATGTCTTCGGAAAGCGCTGCGCTGCGAGCGAAGCGAGACAATCTTGCGAGCCAATACAGCGCGCTCGTGTCGCGGGACGCGAGCGACGCCGAGCTCAAACGCCTCTATGTTGAGCTCGTCAATGCGAACAATGCGTGGGCGCGAAGCTTGGGATACGAGAACTACGTCGAGTACGTGTTCGCTACGGAATATGGGCGCGATTACACGATGGCCGAAATTGAGGCGGCGCAAGATGAGGTTGCGAGGGAATTCGTGCCGGTGTATCAGAGCTATGTGGCCAATGTTATGGGCGTCAGCGGCGGCCACGGTCTTGCCGTCCTCGTTCTGGCGCATGTAGAAGGCCTTGA
>OLSN01001839.1_pt1 | contig 16924 bp, 23 predicted proteins | sample 1672411 | NCBI WGS metagenome assembly OLSN01 (sample SAMEA3136683, study PRJEB25190) | human gut metagenome | biome: human gut; feature: human-associated habitat; material: faeces | place: Austria | collected 2013 | reverse complement strand
GCATGACCTTCTCCTTCACCGTCTGTATGCCCTCAAAGTCCATCATGTCCAGCGCAGCGAGGGCGGCGTCGGCGTTTTCCGGCTTGAAAAAGCCCAGCTGGTAACACTCCTTCGCGGTCTCATTCTGTGAAAGGCGGCTGAAGGTGCTCTTTTTTGCCGCGCTCACCACAATGTCAAAGATAGGCTCCCGGCTGCCCAGCTCCACCCCGCCCAGCGACCTGCCGGGCACGGGGCGCAGTGCGGCCGCCGAGAAGGGCACGAACTGGTTCTCGCCCCCTGCCCCCACGATGCGGAACACCCGCTGCTCATCGTAGAACTGGCGCATCAGCTCAATGATGAGGTAACACTGCTTTGCAAAGGCGCGGTAGGCGCTCTTGAGCATGTCGCGGCTGAGCTTCGAGCCTGCCTCCTGCAGGGCCGCGATGGCACTGGCCGCCGTCACACCGCCAGCCGTGCCGCCCTGGGTCAGGTCGCGGTTGCCGCTGATCTCCTTCAGCTCCTCGATGCGGCTCTGGCGGTAGCTCAGGCTGTTGCCCTGCAGTCCGGCCGTCTGCAGCGGGCGGAAGCTGTCGTCGTTCAGCCGGCCCGCCACATGGACGATGTCCCGGCTGAAGTCGGCCAGTTCTTCCTCGTTCACGCCCGCCGTGTCGCTGAGCACATACCGTTGCTTGGCTGAGAGCAGTACGTTCTCGTCCATGGCATGGTTCATCTTGTCGATGGCGGTCTGGCAGTCCTTCATCACGTCGATGTAGCCAAAGCCCGCCGGGCTGTCCTCCTCCACAAACAGCGGGTCGAACACGAAGGGATACTGCCCGTGGTCGTAGAGGCCACGGCCAGCCAGGGCCGGGTCGTTCTGGCTGGCGTAGAGCACCACCCCGTTGCAGAACTTACAGTAGTGCAGCACCATGCGGCCATTTTCATCCGGGCGTTTATAATACCAGTCCACCACGACGCTCTTGGTGCTGGTGTCCTGCCCGGCATCGTGGATGTAACGGGGCACGTCCAGCACGCTGGCGGTGCGGCCTTTCAGCTGCGGGTACTGCGCACACAGCCGGGCGGTGTCCTCCAGGCTCAGGCTGAAAAAGTCCGGCGAAGACTGGATGTCCTCCACACCCGGCTCCCAGTAGAGCATCAGCAGGTTGACACTGCGCACCGCAATGTCGCCGATGCCACCCCGTGCCGCCGCGTCCCAGAAGATGCCGGTGACCCCGGTGCCCTGTTTGAGCTTGCGCCACCAGCCGTCGCTGTACACCTTCTCGTAGTCGGCCTGCTCCAGCACCACCGGCAGCACGCTGGAAAGCGCCCGCGCCGTCTCCTCGTCGTCGGCCGCCCGGGGCAGCACGTTGGGTTCCGGGTAGTTGTCCATGGCGTCTGCGTGCTTGTTGATGAGGGTGTTGAAGAGCCACGCGCTCGTGGGCCTTGCCTCGCCCGGTCTGCGCTTGTCCCGGCCGATCACCTCCCAGTGCCGCAGCTCCCACCACAGCTCGTCCTCCACCACCCGGTTTTCCAGGTTGGCCTTCCCGCTCTTGTACTTGGCCAGCGTCGCCTGGGCCTCGGCCAGCTCTTCTTTTCCGATGGCCGGCCGGTCCGTCCCCCACTGGAATGTCCCGCCCGTCTCCTCTGCCGGCCCTGCCGGGGCCGCCGCTCTGTTCCGCTCGTCCATGTGCCTCTCCTCCTGTCCTTCTGTTAGTTCTGATACTTCCGGTAAAAGTCATACCGGTCATAGCGCGTCTCGTCCTTCCAGCGGTCCAGCGGGTCGTATCCCGCGATCTTCTTCCCCTCGTTGGGCCGGGGCGCGATGGGGTTCTTCATGCAGACGTAGCGCAGCTCGTCGTAGATGTGGTCCTCTCCGTCCGTGTCCACGTCCTCCACGTCCGTCTCGTCATACACCAGCGCCGGGACCGTGCGGATGAAGTGCTTGCAGGTGTCAAAGACATACAGCATCGGCACCCCCTCCCCGTCGAAGGCCAGCCGGTGGTGGACCTGCATCTTGCCGTCGATGCGGCTGTGGTCCCCCTTCTCGAAGTAGACCCGCTCCCGCTCCATCAGCGCCCCGATGCTCTCCGTCCCGCTGCTGGCCCAGATCGCCGGGGCCCCCACGCCGAAGATCTTCCGCCCCTTCAGGTTGGGGTCCTCGGCCTCGATGCGCTTGATCTCCCGCGCCACCTTGCCCGGCTCCCACTGCACGCCCACGTTCGGGGTCCCCGTGCAGCCGTACAGCTCCCGCAGGCGGTACATCCGCCCCTCGTGGTCCACGCCGTACCAGCCCACGGAGAAGGGCCGGGAATAGCCCCAGTCGAAGCCCCGCCACACCGTCCAGCTCTTGGGGATGCGGAAGGGCCGGATGACGTGCGTCCCCTTCCGGTCCTCGTAGTGGGCCGGGTCGTCCTTCCACTCGGTGAAGACCTGCCCCTCAAAGCTGTCCCAGTTGCCGTAGAGCAGCGCCTCCCGCTCCTTCTCCGGCATGCCGGCCAGCCGCTCCACGTAGCCGGGGTCGTTGCGCAGCAGTGCCTGGTTGTCGAATACGCTGGAGGGGATGAAGATCCGGGTCCGCTGCCCCTTGTGCTCCTGCCCTGCCGGGTCCTTCCAGGTCACTTCTTCGCAGATGGTGGTCCCCGGCGGGGCCGCCGTGATGAAGCGGGCCTTCACCCACCCGTGGCCGATGTTGCCGGGGTTGGCCGTGGAGCGCACATAGCACCGCGTCCCCGGTCCGTTCGGGCGGCAGCGGGAGAAGAGGTAGCTGTACTCCTCGTAGGTGAAGTGGGTCAGCTCGTCAAAGGCGATGAAGTCGTAGGCCTGGCCCTGATACTTGATCTTGTCCTTGGCGTGCTGTAGGTTCCCGAAGAGGATCTTTGCCCCGCTCGGAAAGGTCCAGGTGTGGCTGCCGCCGTTGTACCGCGCCCCAGGGTAGGCCCTGGGGTAATAGTTCAGGCTCTTGTCGATCAGCTCCGCCAGCTGCGGGTAGGTCTTGCGCAGGATCAGCCCCTTGTAGTAGGGGATGTGGACCTGCCGCAGCGCCTCGATCACCAGGGCGTCGCTCTTCCCGCCCCCGGCCGCGCCGCCGTACAGGGCCTCGAACTCCGGCCGCGCCATGAACCGCCGCTGCTTGGGCTGCGGCTGCCATACGATGTGCATGCGCTCATTCCTCCTCCACCGGCGGCAGCAGGATCACGCCGCCCTCGCTCTCGCTCTTTTCCTCCCGGCCATAGTAGTTCATCTCCAGGTTGAAGACGATGCCCCGCACGTTCTTCCCCTCCCGCAGCAGCAGCTCCTCCTCGTTCCAGCGCAGCATCTCCTCCTTCGCGCTCTGGATCACCGGCCCCAGGCTCTCGTCCTGGCCGTAGCGGACCCAGGTCCTCCGGCTGATGCCCAGGTGCCGGCAGGCCCCGCCCACGGACGGCGGCTGAAAATACTCCTGCCGGGTCATGACCTCCCCCTTGTCGTTGATCACCTTCACGGGGGCGTAGATCACGTGTCCCTTCTCGTCCCGCTCGCCGGTGGGGACGTTCTCTGTCACCTCTACGGTCCTTCGGATGGACTGGAAGTAATCGTCCAGCCCTCGCTGCAAGGCCCGTGCGCTTTTATACTGTCGCTCTCCAGCCATCCCGTCACCTCCCTCGGCCCGGCTTCCTGTGTCCCCCATTCTACCAGCATCCGCCTGTCGGCACGCCTGTTGACAAAAAAAGCAGGCAGAGGACCCTCCCCTGCCTGCGCATGGCCTGCCTTATTTCTCCAGGACCCCGACCACGTACCCGCCGCCGCTGTCCCGTCTGGCCCGGACCTCGTACTTCTCTTCCGTCTCCGCCAGGTCGAACCCCGGCACGGTCAGCCGCCAGCCCAGCGCCTCCCCGGTGTCCGGGTCCTCGGCCCGCTCGCCCAGATGCAGGGCCAGCGCCGTCAGGATGCCGTCCAGCAGCCGCCCCGTCCCCAGCACGGCCTGCCGGGCGTCCTCCTCCGCCTGCCGCAGGCGCTCCAGCTCCTTCCGCTGGTCCCGTACTTTCTTCTGCCAGCGTCCCAGTTCCTTCTCCAGGCGCTTGATCTTGTCCACGTTTCGCTCCATGGGGTGTGCTCCTTTCTCGTCGTGGTGGTTGGTCTCGTCTTTTGGGTACAGCAAAGCCTGGGCGATCGGGCATCCCTCCCACCCAGTTTCTTTTCCGCAGTGTTCCCTGGCCCAGGCCGCCAGCTCCCGCTGGTGCTGGAACACCTTGGCGTGTCCGTCCTCGCAGTGGATCTCCTCCCGCTTGTCCCAGCGGAAGAACGGGCATTTCCACACCCGGTTGGAGTAGCCCATGCTCATCGGCCGCCTCCTTTCCTCGGCCCGCTCTCGCGTCCCTCCTCCCCGGCCTTGCGCAAAAAGCGCAGGTAGTGGCTCCCGCTCTGGATGTCATACTCCCCGCTGTGCAGCACCAGCGCCCCCTTCGGGGCCTTCAGGGGGCCTGGCCGCACCACCAGCCGCTCCTTCACGATGGGCTTCTTCATGTTCCGGCTGCTCGTCCACTTCTTCTCGTCCGGCTCCCGCCGGGCCTGCCGGACCAGGTACACGGCCACCGGGGTATAATCTTTCTGGTCCCGCAGCGTCCGCACGTCGGCCCAGCCCAGGCCCCAGGCCTGCTCTGCCGGTTGTTTCCCGATGTACCACCGGCGCTCCTGGCCGTCAAAGCGCAGCAAGTCCCCGGAGAGGACCAGGTGGTGGTGCAGCCTGGCCTGCTCCCCCTCGTCCGTCTGCTCGCTGCTCACCAGCACCCAGCGGAAGGTAAGGCCCGCCTTCTCCGCCTGCCGTTTCAGCCGCCGCAGGAAGTTCTTCACCCGCTTCTCCCCCTCTGCCCGCTCCGTCTCCGCCGCGTAGGTCAGCGTGACCAGGGCGTCTCCGGCCCGGAAGTTGCAGTTCAGGATGCGGGCCAGCCGCTTCGCCGCGTCCCGGTCGTTTTGGTCCTGCTTCCGGGGGCTGCTCTTCCCCCGGCGGGACGAGCGCGGTCTCGTCCCCTCCGGCACGTAGAACTTGGAGTATTCCGTCACTGCCCCGCTGATCGTCTCCCGGATCATGTAGCATCCTCCTCTCCGCATGGGTCGCCTCTCCTCTCTCCGCCCGTGGCCCGGTCCTTCCTCGCGTGTGCGTGCGCCCGCGCGTGCAGGCCCGCCCCCGTGCGCGTGTCGTGCGCCACATGCCTGGCCTCCCCTGGTTTTCTCTGTTTTTTCCTGGGGTGGCTGTAAACTTAGCCGCTTAACGGGCCCCCAAAAATACGCACACGCCCGCGCGTATTTATATAGGTGTGTCAGGCTCTTTGCCCCGCCCCCGAACATCAGGGACAGGACAAAACACCCCACACGGCCAAAGGCCAGGGCCGCCTTACCGGCGGCTCTGACCTCTTTCCTCAGCCACGGTTTTCCACTGCATGGCCTCCTCGCTCCAGCGTCTGGCTCGCTCGCGCCATTCCTGGGCCTTCTCCTCGGCCTCCAGTGCGATCCGGGTGGCCTCCAGGAATTTCGTGCGCCAAACGGCCTCCTGCTCTCTGGCCTGGTCGATCAGCGCCTGCTGCGCTGCGTCAAGTTTCTGGTTCATCGGGGTTCTCCTCCTGTCGTGTTCTGTTGTTTGTCCCCCTCGCACCCCTCCCAGGGGGCGCTTCTGCAATCGGGACAGAGGTACGTTTGCTTTCCCGGCGGGTCGATGCGCGACACGTTCCAGCTCCGCCAGCACCGGCAGCACAGCCGGTAGACGGGCCGCGCCTCCCGCCGCCTGTCTTGCTCGGCGGTCTGCTTGCTTCTCTGGGCGGCCAGAGCCTGGCGCTTCTTCAGGCGGTTTTTGCTGCCCATGGCTCCCTCCGCATCAGCGGCTCGCACCAGCAGCCCAGCTTCACCTGGTACAGCGTCACCCGCTCGCCCAGGCTGCCATAGACCCGCACCCGGTGCCGGACGCCGCCGCCGTCAAACCACTCCACGGTCCAGGACCCGTGGTTGGGGTTGCGGGTGAAGTGCAGCTCGTCCAGCGCCGGCAGTTCTCCCGGCACCGTCTCCGGTACTTTTTCCCGTGCCAGCGCTGCCAGCTCTTCCCGCGTCATCGAGAGCTCTGCCAGCTCCCCCAGCTCCGGGTGCCGGGCCTGGTAGCCGGCCAGCTGCCACACCCGCGTCTCGTCGCCCAGGTCCTGGGGCGTCATGCCCCACAGCAGCGCCGCCTGCTCCAGCGCCTGGCAGTTGCTCCCGCCCCGCACCACGGCCCGGCCGTATCGGGGGTGCTCCACCAGGACCTGCGGAAAGCTGGCCAGATCCTTCTCGTTGCGCTGGTGGGCCGCCCGCAGCGCCGCCTGCTGCTGCCGCAGCCGTTCCATCTTCTCCTCCATCACAGCACCCGCAGGGGGATCCCCGCCTCGGACAAGAACCGGTTCACCCGGCGCTTGCGGCTTGCCGCCACGCGCTTGCGCCGCTCGGCCCGGTTTTTCCGTTTGATCTCCTCCCGCTTTCTCTTCACGTTCCGCTCCATGGCCGGGCGCAGGACCTCCAGCGGCTCGTCCATCTCCCGGTTCACCTGCTCGGCCTCCCGTGCTTCATAGTTCTTCTTGATCTCTTGTGCTGTCATTTCCGGTTCCTCCCTGTTGTCTTTGTTGTCTTTTTCTCGCAGCCCCCGCCGGGGGCCATCGGCACGCCTCTTCGGTGTCCCTCTCTGAGGATGTAGTCGCAGGTGCCGTACTCGCACCAGTAGCGGCAGCCCCTGCATCCCTTGTTCCGGGTGCGTTCCACGTGCCGCATGATCTCCCACCGGGCCAGGCCCACCTCAGGCCGCATCATCCGCCCCGGCCGCTTCGCGCCGTGTGCCTTCATGTCTGCCGCTCCTCTCCGTCCTCCCGCTGCTTCTTCCAGGCCTCAAAGGCAGCCGCGTTCTCCGGGTCTTCATAGAACGCCTTGATCTGCTCCAGAAATGTGCTGCACAGCAGCCTGATCTCGATCTTCGGCATCGCCGCCGTGTCGATTTTTACAGGGTCCATCAGACATCCTCCTTGTTCCTCGCTTTTTCGCATGGTACAATGCGAAAAAAGAGGTGTTTTTCATGTTAAAGATCGAATACGACCTTCTCGTCTACGTCCAGGAGCATCCTTCCTGCCAGTGGAGCGACGTCCTTAATGCCTTTGATCCGCAAAGCAGCTGCAATTCCATCGACAGCCTGCTCCGCTGTCTCCTGCAAGAAGGGTTGCTCCAGGTAAAGGCTGGGGAAACGCCCCCGCTCTGCCGGGTCACGCTCCCGCCCCAGGCCATTCGTGCCCTATCTACCTACCAGCAGAAGCGCCAGGAAGAAGCCGAGTACCAGCGCCAGCGCCGGGAGGATAAGCTCTTTACCATGAAGCTTTCTCTCACCAGCGCCGTGGTCGGCGCCCTGATCTGCTTTGCCGGCAGTCTTCTCGCTGCTCTGGTAGCTGCGTGACAGCTCTTCCATCGCGTTGTCCATCGCTGTGTAGAGGTTCCGCTCGAAGCTGTCCCAGAAGGTTTCAAAGCCGTCCGTGTTCACGTTCCCGTCTTCTTCCCGCTGGATCACGCCGGCCTCCACCAGCTTCATCAGCGCAATGCCCTTCATCGTCAGGCAAAGCTCGTTCGCCTTGTCGTTCATTTCTTCTCACTTCCTCCTTAGCCAGCACCCTCATGCTGGCCGCTTTTCTTTTTTTCGCCTCTATGCTACACTGAAAGCAAAGGAGGCTATGCTATGTATTCCGTTTCAGAGAACATCCTTCGTTTTCTTCGTTCCAACGGCCCCAGCAGCAGGGCCACTGTCTGGGCCGAGTTCGGAATGGGGCAATACAAACAAACCGATGCATGCATCAAAGATCTGATTGCCCAAAACCTTTTGTCCTGTAAAAAAGCCCTGGACTCCCGAGACTTCCACTTAGATGTCCTCTCGCTCACTCCCGCCGGATCAGGCCTTTTAGACGAACTTGATAAACACGCTGCCCAAGAAGAACAGCGCCAGGCCGAACAGGAAGCAGCCGAGGCCAAACGTCTCCAGGAGCGCCATGACGATCGCTCCCGCGAAGAACGTTATCACCGCTCGCAGAATCGCGTTACGATATTGGCGGCGGTTGTAAGCTCTTTCCTGTCGTTTGTACTCGGCCTCCTGGTCGAGCACCACGCCCAGATCATCGCCGCGCTTCTCGCCTTGTTCCATTGATCCTCTCACCTCCCCTATCTTCCACCAGGCCGCCTAAGGGAAACCTTGGGCGGTTCTTTATAGTGTCACGTTTCGTGTCCTGTTTAGTTAAAAAAAAGCTCCTGGACGGTAGTGTTATAATACTTAGCTAACTTCACCTTAGTCTCATCTCTGGGGATACGGTCGCCATTTTCGTACATAGAGATGGCAGAGAGAGAAACGCCTATGGCTTCTGCCACTTCTTCCCGCTTTCTGTCTCCTCTGGCTTTGACCAGACGCTCTGCAATTTTCATGCTATAGTTTACCTCCTTAAATTTATATGCCACGTTCTGTGACACCCAAATCATAGCATGTACATCTGGCTTTGTCAACACGTTTCGTGACATTTTTCTTGACTTATATCACGTTTCGTGTTAACATACAAGCACAGGAAGGTCGTGATACAATGTCAAGTTTTAGCGATATGTTAGGTTATCTTAGGAAGCGAGATGGTTTGTCTCAAAAGGAATTGGCTGAAAAAATCGGTGTATCCAGAAGCACCATCGGTATGTACGAAGCAGGTGGCCGCGAACCAAATTTTGAAACCCTGGAAGCAATCGCTGATATTTTCAACGTCAATATGGATACCCTGCTTGGGACGCCTGATTGTTACACTAACTCGCGGCCTGACTCTGTACCACTCCCTGAATCCATGTCCCCTTCCGAAACTCAACTTCTCACCCTCCACCGTCAACTTAATGACGAAGGACAGAGCAAGCTACTCTCGTATGCGGATGACTTAGTATCTTCTTCCAAGTATATAAAAAAATAGCTTATTATGGGAAGGCTGCGAAAGGATCGACTCCTAGAATGGAGAATTTTAGATGGCCAAAATATCTTTAATTATAATTGCTCTCTCAGTATTCCTCTCCTATTTCTTAGTTTCTTTTCTCCTCGAACACCGTAAGCGACTTCAATCTGAGAAAAAGCTAGTTGCAGAGATGAAGGATCTACAATCTGCTTTGCTCCACGAGAAAGAAAACCTAAAGAATACCGAATTGTATCTAATTCCAAAACTAGCACAATCAGAGGAATCTATAAAACAATTAACACTCGAAATTCAGCAACATAAAAGTAATCTTTCCACTCTATTGGAATCAAATCTAACTTCTATCCCTTGGCTTGCTGGAATGATAGCCGATTTCATCACCTATGACATTGAAGTGGAAGCCAAAAAATTAGACTGGGGAAGTAACGCCCGTAGAGAGAAAAAAGTGGCTTCTCTCCGGGAAATCAGGGCGAATGCTTCCCAAAAAATAGAGCAGGCAAAAGAAGCCTCCTATCAACTGGCCTACCTACTCACACTCTACCCAGGACTGGAAGATATTCTTTCCTTAGATTACAAGGAATTGGACTTTTCTGGGCAAATCCCCGACCATGATTACACCATGGACTACTTGTCTAAAGAAGAGTGGGAAAAGCTATCCAGCAGTGAACGAGATCAACTAGCCTTAGATCGTTATATTCAGTCCAGGAAAAAGAACAACTGGCAAATTGGTCGAGATTACGAATTATCGGTAGCTTTTGAGTACAGGCAAAAAGGGTACGACGTTGACACTTTTGGAAGTTATATGCAGTTAGAAGACCTCGGTCGAGATCTCATTGCTAAAAAAAGTAGAACAATTCTAATCATCCAATGCAAATACTGGTCCAAGAATAAAACAATTCACGAAAAGCACATTTTTTATCTATACGGAACCACAATTTCTTATTGCCTTGAGCACGATATTCCTCTTGATTCTGTTCACGGTATTTTCGTGACCAATACAATTCTGTCTGATATGGCAAAAAAAGTTGCCGATCAGCTTGGAATTTACGTTGTAGAAAACCACCAAATGGTCGAATTTCCAAGGATAAAGTGTAATATTGGAAGAGATGAATTTGGAGAAGAAACCAAGATATATCACTTACCAATGGACCAGCTTTATGACAGAGTAAAAATAACAAAAAATGGAGAGTTTTTCGCCTATACTGTCGAGGAAGCTATCTCTGCTGGATTCCGACGAGCCTATAAATGGCATGGTATATGAACAACTTCAATTATCCTCAAGTTGATTCTGATTCTTCGACATCTTCTTCAACTTCTTCATAAGTTTGATAAAAAATATCCGGCTTGCAAGGGTAGCGTTCTCCCTTGACTCCTGTGACGATAAAATCCCCTGCTGTCGCTTTCATGTCTCCTTCCAGTGTGGGGATGATCTCATCCTTAGTGCATTGATACGCTGTCACTATAACTGGTTTTTTTCGATATTTTTTTACAACTTTCATCTCAACGCAACCTTTCTTCTTTCGGAGGTCTTTTATGCCATATCTGAAAACCTACAATCTCTTCATCAGTCATGCTTGGGCTTACGGAGAATCCTATAACCGGCTGATCAATCTGTTGAACCAGGCTCCCTACTTTTCCTATAAGAATTACTCTGCTCCCGAAGATCATCCCTTACACACGTTGGACCATGGCCCTGTCCGGACAAAGTCGCAGATTATGAGCGCTATTGATCGGAAAATAGCACCTGCGCATTGTGTCTTAGTCCTTTCAGGTATGTATACGAATCATAGCGAGTGGATGCAGTATGAACTCGAAACCGCTGTTTGGAAGGAAAAGCCTATCATCGGGATTCGCCCTTTCGGAAGCACCCGTACTCCGTCTGCTGTCGAATCGGTTGCTGACGTGATGGTTTCTTGGAACACAAACAGTATCATTTCTGCGATCCGCGACCTCAGTCTATGATTTCATTTTACCCGAAAACTCATCTACTATCAATTCTAAAACGAACTGCCCTCAGTAGTGCATAAACTTGAAATATATAAGTATTAGGGAGGAGGGAAAGAATATGGAGATCGAACTGATCCGGCAGCTTTTGGCAAAGCCGTTTCAAATGACCCAGCACGCAGAACTCCGCCGCCGTCAGCGTGGCATATCCATTCCAGATATGAAGCAGGCGATCCGGAACGGGTCGATCATCGAGGACTACCCTGACGATTACCCCTATCCGTCCTGTCTGATCCTTGGCTACGCAGAGGATGAGCAGCCGCTCCACCTGGTCTGCGGCGCCGGAGAAGGGACCCTGTTTATCATCACCGCTTACCGGCCCAGCCCTGAGAAATGGGAAGCCGATTGGAAAACCAGAAAGGAGAAGGACCAATGACCTGTTTTTTCTGCAAGGGAAACTTAGAAAACAGCACCACGACCCACATGATCGAGCTGCCGCACTGCATCCTCATCGTGAAGAACGTCCCCTGCCACCGCTGCGACCAGTGCGGGGAGATCACCCTGAGCAGTGACGTGATCGAAGAGCTGGATAAGCTGGCCAGTCTCTTTGAGAGCGCCATGACGGAGGTCGCCGTTGTAAACTACCCGCGCAAGAGCGCGTAAAGATCTCGAACCAAAAAAGATGCCCCCGGCGCTACCAACACCGAGGGCGATCAAAGGGCAGCTGACTATCGACAGGTCTTACTGCCCTTCTATCTTACAACAGAATAGGAGGTTTCGCAACATGAAAATGATGCAGAACGACAACCGGACGGCCATCACCTACTACCGCTATTCCAGCCACCGCCAGGGGGAGCAGTCCATCGAGGGCCAGCGGGCCGAGGCGGAGCGCTGGGCCAAGGCCAACGGCTACACCATTGTCAGAGAATACGCGGACCGTGCCATGACCGGCACCAACGACGACCGGGAACAGTTCCAGCTGATGCTGCGGGAACTGGAAAGACTGCGCCCCGCTGTACTGATCCTCTGGAAAGTGGACCGCATGGGGCGCAACAAGGAAGAGATCGCGTTCAACAAGTACCGCTGCAAGAAGAACGGGGTCAAAGTGATCTACACCGCCGAAAGCATCCCGGACACCCCGGAAGGCGTCATCCTGGAAAGCGTACTGGAAGGCATGGCGGAGTATTACTCCCTCCAGCTCTCCCAGAACGTCCGCCGGGGCCTACGGGTCAGTGCCACGAAGTGCCAGAGTACCGGGGGCAACCGGCCACTCGGTTATCGTACCGGACCGGACAAGAAGTTTGAGATCGACCCAGAGGGTGCCGCCATCGTCCGGCAGGTGTTTGAGCGGTACGTTCGCGGAGAGACTCAGGCCGAGATCGTCCATGCCCTGAATGAGCAGGGACTGCGGACCCTGCACGGTCGCCCATTCACTCACAACAGCCTCCGTACAGTCCTCCAGAATGAAAAATACATCGGGGTCTATCAATACAAGGACGTGCGGATCGAGGGCGGCGTCCCCGCTATCATCGACGTAGAGACATTTCAGAAGGCCCAACGGATACGGAAGCGTAACCGGCGGATCAACTGGAAGCGGTGGTCCGTCGCAGAGTATCTCTTGACCGGGAAATTATTCTGTGGCTCCTGCGGCGATATGATGGTCGGCGTCAGCGGCACCAGTAAAACCGGAGCCAAACACCATTATTACGGCTGTTCCAGTCGCTATGGAGACAAGCGTTTCCGAAGCACCTGCCGAAGAAAAGCCGTCCGAAAAGCATGGATTGAGGGAATCGTTCTGCGCGAGATCAGCCAGCTTCTCCAGGACGATGCCTTGCTGGACTTCATCGCAGAAAACACCTACCGGTATTACGTGGAGGCCAACACCGACACAGCCTACACCGATGCTCTCCAGACCAATCTGCAAGAGGTCGAGAAATCCTTAGCCAATATCATGCGAGCGGTCGAAGCCGGCATCTTCAACGACACCACTAAGGCCCGCATGGAAGAGCTGGAAATGCAGAAACAGCAGATCCAGTCATCGCTGAATATGGCCAAGCTGGACAATGGCCTGCATCTAACCAAGGACCACATTTTTTATTTCCTTCGACGTTTTCGTGAATTAGACATAGAAAACATCGACTGTCGGCGTCAACTGATCAACACTTTCGTCAACGCAGTTTTCATTTACGACGATCATATCACTCTAACGTTCAACTATTCGGGGGATGACCGGACCATCAGCCTAGCCGAGACCGACGCAGCTGTCGAGGGGGACAAGTTCATTTGTGATGTATCTTGTCCCGCCAAACAGAAAACCACTAGCTGAGCTAGTGGAAAGAAAAAGCCTCAGGCTATGGACAAAAATAAAACTCCTTGTTAAGGTAAAGTTAGGTTTGCCGACCAACAAGACCAGAAACAAGGAGGACCTTATCGTGGATAAGGACATAAGTAGTTTAGAGCATACACGGTGGAGATGTCAATACCATGTTGTGTTTGCGCCGAGAAGCAATGAAGAAAGAATCTTGTCTTTCGTTGCATCAAATGGATATATTGTTCGAGGTGATGTTGATTTACTGTTGGGCGTCAGCCAGGCAACATCCAACCGTATCTTGAAGCGCATGGTTACTGATGGATTGCTTTATCGGGATGGTAGTGGAAGAAAGACGAAATATAAAAAATTAGGCCAGCAGTCTTAGTTGACATGCGGAGACCTGTTCTTGTGGGTCTCCGCATTACTTTTCACCTGATGATTAGAAGATGACAAGAATGATTACAATGATGAAAAGATGAAGTGTGATAAAAACTTTGAAAATTCGGTTGCGTTTTTCGGGAGATGTAGTCTTAATAGTATGAGAGGGGAGATTTTGGAAGGAATCCCCACGCAATCTATTACATAGGAGGAACAAGATCATGTTGAAACGAGGACTCGCCTTTGCCTTGGCGCTGGTGATGCTTCTCTCCGTTGCCAGCGCGGTAGAGGTGCCGACAGGGGACGGAGGAACCTACCAGGTCTCCGCTTGGGCGCAGAAGGATGTGGCGAAAGCCTTGGAGCTGAGCCTGCTGAGTGGGCTGAAGAACGGTGACTACCGCCAACCGATCGAACGAGGAAACTTCGGGATGAGTGCTGCGAAGCTGGTGGCCCTGGCCTTTGACACGGACCTGGATACGTATTGGAATTTTGTGTCTCTCAGGGATGCGATGGCCGGGAAAACGCAAACACCGATCTACACGCAGCTGGGTATTTTACAGGGGCGTGGGAATGGCGACTTGGACCAATTCGGGACCATCACCCGGCAGGAGGCGGCGGTCATGCTGGCGCGGGCCTATCGGCTGTATTCTGGAGAGATTCATGACGACGCGGAGCCGTTGAGCTACGCAGACAAGGGTGAAATTGCAGACTGGGCCAAAACCGACGTGCAACTGATGACCCACTTGGGGATCATGAACGGCGTGGGGGAGGACAAGTTTGCCCCCAAAGGTTCTTATAGCGTGGAGCAGTGCTTGGTCACGCTGGTGCGTCTGTATGAGACGACTTGCAAGGGCAAAACTCCAGACCAGACAAACCCCTTTGTGATGACCGAGCGGGAGCAGGCCATCGGCAAAGCGTGGACAGCGGGGCTGTACTATGTTGCTTCCGCCGAGCAGGGCGGGACGCTGGCCGTGGCACACGGCGGAGCCTTTGCCGGGTCGATGGGTCCGCAGCGGGCCTATATTCTGGTGCTGGACAAGGACTTGAAGGCGAAAGAATACCGCAATATCATCAAGTATGAGCACAACACGTTCTTTGGCCAGGACGAAAACGCCATGGGAGACGCCGGGATCCAAAAGCTGTGGGTGTCTGAGGACGGCAGTAAAGTCTATTTCCAAAGCACCTTGGAGAATGATGTCTACCCCTACAACCCGGACGGGACCTATGGCAAGCTGCTCTTTGCCAAGGGCGTCTATACCGTGACGCTAGATGTGGCGACGGGAAAGCAGACCTACACCAGAGCGGACCTGACCTAAGTTTTGAAAAAAACTTTAATCTATCACATAGGAGGAACAAGATCATGTTGAAACGAGGACTTGCGTTTGCCCTGGCGCTGGTGATGCTGGCGTCGGTGCCTGTGGCCGGAGCTGCTTGGTCTGAGGTCACAGTGGACGGTTTCAAATACGTTGATGTGTCTGACTGGTCTAAGGCGGACATTGAAAAAGCCATGAAGCTCAAGCTCAATGTAGTCTACACAGGACAGAACGTGAAGCAGAACATTGCCCGCGTGGACTTCGCCGAGGACGCTGCCGCCTTGGTCGGCTTGGCCTATGGTCAAGACATTCGGACCTATGAGCGCTACAACGAACTGCAAGTCTTGCTGAACAAGGCAGAGAAAAAAGACGTTTGGCGGGAGATGGGCATCTTGAAGGGCCGGGGCAACGGTTATTACGTAGACCCCAACACCCCCATCACCCGGCAGGAGGCCGCCGTTGTGTTGGCGCGGGTCTATCGCCTCTATGCGGAAGAACCGCAGACGAAAGCGTCCTTGACCTATCAAGACGCCAAAGATATTGCGGACTGGGCCAAGGACGATGTGGCGCTCATGACCCAGCTGGGCGTGATGAACGGCGTGGCCAAGGGAAAATTTGACCCCAAGGGGCAGTATACCGTAGAGCAGTGCTTGGTGACGCTGGTGCGCCTGTATGAAAAGACCGCCCAGGGCAAGACGCCGGTTGGGACCTACCCCCTCCAGCTAGGCCAGCGGGAGACGGTTATCGGCCAGACCTGGCAGGGGTATGAACTGTATGGTTACGCAGAAAAGGCTGGGGTGACGGTCATTGCCGCCAACGAGGGCGGCGGACAACCGGGCAATTGGCAGATCACGGTCATCGACAAAAACGACCAGGGGAAGGTCTATCGCAACGTTATCAAGCGGAAATATAGCGCCAGCTCTGCGTATGATGCGCCGCTGGAACGGATGACTCTCTCCGCGGATGGCAGCCAGGTCATCTACCAGAGCACCCTAGAGACGGACGCCGTGGACAAGACAGGAAAAGTCCAGTTCCCCAAGGGCCGCTACACTGTGACGATCGATGTGGCGAAGGGAGAGCAGACCTACACCCGCGCAGACCTGCCCGAAACCACGGAGGGGACTGCCCCGGACGGCAGCAAGTTTACTGTTTCCGCTGGAGCAAAACAGGAGGTAGAGAGCGCCTTGGCCCTGGGGCTGACGGAGTATGCACCCAACAAAAATTACCGGAAACCGGTCCAGCGGGACCAGTTTGCCAGCAATGCGCTGAAGATCGCTGGCCTGGCCTTTGGAGAGGATGTCAGCACGTATGCGGCCTATCAGGGACTTCAGGCGATGATCGCGGAGAAAGAGCCGACCCGATTGACGACTGACTTGGGGATTTATTCCTTCCCAGCAGGCATGAGCAGTGAGAATCATTATGCGTATTCCATCGGCGAGATCACCCGCCAGGAGGCCGCCGGGATGCTGGCGCGGGCCTATCACATCTACTCTGGGGAGGTCCACGACGATATGGAGCCGTTGACCTATACGGACAAAGCTGATATTGCCGACAATGCCAAGGCTGACGTGCAGCTCATGACCCACTTAGGTGTGATGACTGACGTAGGTGACGGCCGATTCGATCCGGAAGGGCCGTACAGTGTGGAAGATAGCTTGGTGGGCCTGTATCGGCTCTATCAGAATACCTGTGTAGGCAAGAAACCGGATCAGCCAGATATTTTCTATCTGACACCCCGCCAGAAGCAGATCACGCAGGCGTATAGCAGTGGGAGTTATGCGACCTCCGCAGAAAATGACGCGACCTTTGCCATCGTGTACTCTGAAAACGGCGGGCATATGGGACCGATCTCCACTTATGTTTGGGTCGTAGATGCCAACGGAACTTGTCAGAGATATAGAAACGTGATCAAATCTGCCCATGATATCTACTGGGGAGAGGGCGAATGGGGAATGACCGACGCCAGCATCGAGAAAATCTGGCTTTCTGACGATGGAAGCAAGGTCTATTATCAGAGCACCGTGAAAGAGGATGTTTATCCC
>OLSN01001838.1_pt1 | contig 16951 bp, 17 predicted proteins | sample 1672411 | NCBI WGS metagenome assembly OLSN01 (sample SAMEA3136683, study PRJEB25190) | human gut metagenome | biome: human gut; feature: human-associated habitat; material: faeces | place: Austria | collected 2013 | reverse complement strand
TTTGCAGTCAAGCAGTACAAAAAATACAAACTTGCGGCGGGCAAGACCGCAAAAACACCGCCATCAGCGAGGTGACGAGCAGCAGCATGATCATCACGAGCTTCATATGCAGGCTGCGGAACATAGCAGGAGACTCCTTTCCCGGAAAAGTGCGCGCAACTTACGCCTGCGCGGAGAAATAATAGCCCACGCCGCGGCGCGTGAGGATGTAGGCCGGCGCGGCGGGGTTGTCCTCAATCTTTTCGCGCAGGCGGCGGACGGTGACGTCCACCGTGCGCGCGTCGTCGCCGACGTAGCCATAGTTCCAGACCTGCTCCATCAGGTCGACGCGGGAGAAGACCTTGCCGGGGTGGCTGGCGAGGAACGTCAAAAGCTCATACTCGCGCTGTGTGAGGTCGATGGGCACGCCGTTTTTGCGCACCTGAAAGCTGTCGGTGTTGATGGTGATGCCGCCGCCGGCGCTCATGGCGTTGTCCTCCGCCGCGGGAGCGGAGAGCATCGTTGTGCGGCGGATGTTCGCTTTGACGCGCGCGAGCAGCTCACGCATGGAAAAGGGCTTGGTGATGTAGTCGTCCGCGCCGATCTCAAGGCCCAAGATCTTGTCCTCCTCCTCTTCGCGCGCGGTCAGGATGATGACGGGCACGTTGTCACCCTCGGCGCGCAGCGCGCGGCAGACGTCAAAGCCCATCATTTTGGGCATCATCACGTCGAGAAGAATGAGGTCGGGCTTTTTCTCGCGCGCCATGGCGAGGCCCGCCTCGCCGTCGTAGGCCTCGAGCGTGTTATAGCCCGTACGCTGGAGGTTGAAGCGGATGATATCGACGATGTTTTTCTCATCCTCGACAATGAGGACGGTCTTCTTCTGTTCCATCAGTTTTCTTTCTCCTGTCTCTCTTTTTGCGCTGTGCGCAGGGCGTGGACCTTGAGGATACCGCAGACGGTCTTCGCATCTTCGATCTCGCCGCGCATCACGCGTGCGAGCATGTCGGAAAACGGCGTGCGGTAAAGCTCTAAAAACTCGTCCTCGTCAGGATTTTGCTCACCGAAGGTCAGACCCTCGGCAAGATAAAGGTGCAGCACCTCGCTGTAGCAGCCGGGGGAGACGAGGAGCTTGCCGAGATTCGTCATGCGCTTCGGCGTTGCGCCCGTTTCCTCCTTCAGCTCACGCAGCGCGGCCTCATCGGGGTCCTCGCCACGCTCCAGTTTCCCTGCGGGAATTTCCTCAAGCACACGGGAGAAGACGTAGCGGTACTGCTTCACGGTGAGCACATTGTCGTTTTCGTCAAGAGCGACGATGGCGACACCGCCGGGATGCTCGGCGACTTCGCGTACGCTCGTTCTGCCGTTTGGCAGGAGCACGTCGTCGCGGTAGATATGCAGGATTTTTCCCTCGTAGATCGTCTCGCGGGAAAGCTGGCGTTCGGTCAGATCCATGATAAAACTGCCTCCTGAGTGCGGCGGATCGCCGCCAAAGCATGGGATAGATACTAAAATTATAGCACGGCGGCGGGCGGAATTCTACTATAAATTAAAGTGGATGGGCAGAATAGAGCGGAATGCGGCGTTTTTTCGAATTGTTACGTTTTTGTGACAGCCCTTGTGCTGGGCGAAAAAGTATGCTACACTATCATGGAAGCGCAAAGGAGGCGATGTGCCGTGGCGGAGAAAAAGGGGATAAAAATCGCGGCGCAGAACCGCAAGGCGTTCCACGACTATTTTGTCGAAGACCGCTACGAGGCGGGCATCGAGCTCAAGGGCACGGAGGTCAAGTCCATCCGCGCCGGCACGCTCAACCTGAAAGACAGCTATGTCATCGTCAAAAACGGCGAGGCGAACGTGCTGTCGATGCACATTTCGCCCTACGACAAGGGCAATATCTTCAACCATGACCCCGACCGGCCCAAAAAGCTCCTTCTGCACAAGCGCGAGATAGGCAAGCTCTATTCGCTCATCAAGCAGGACGGCTACGCGCTGATCCCGCTGAGCGTTTACTTCAAGGACGCGCGCGTGAAGGTCGAAGTCGGTGTGTGCAAGGGTAAGAAAAACTACGACAAGCGCGAGGACGCCGCCAAGCGTGACGCCAAGCGCGAGATCGACCGCGCGATGAAAGCGCGGAGATAAGGAGAGAAATTATGGCAAATCCGATCGTGACCATCGAAATGGAAAGCGGCGCGGTGATGAGCGGCGAACTCTATCCAGAGATCGCGCCCAACACCGTCAACAACTTCATCGCGCTGGCAAACTCCGGTTTTTACGACGGCGTGGTGTTCCACCGCGTCATCCCCGGCTTTATGATCCAGGGCGGCGACCCGGACGGCAACGGCACAGGCGGCCCCGGCTACGAGATCAAGGGTGAATTTTCCGCCAACGGCTTCAAGAACGATCTTAAGCACACGCTGGGCGTTCTCTCGATGGCGCGCACGATGATCCCCGACAGCGCGGGCAGCCAGTTTTTCATCATGGTGGCCGACGCGCCGCACCTTGACGGTCAGTATGCGGCGTTTGGTAAGATCACCGAGAATGCGCAGGCCGCTGTGGACATCTCCCGCGTGAACCGCAACATGTACAACGACATGCCGAAAAAGCCACAGGTCATCAAGACCATCCGCGTGGATACGCAGGGCGTTGACTATCCCGAGCCGGAGAAGATGTAATTTCGTTTCCTTTTGCTTTCGCATACCTGACGGGTTTCCCGTATTCGCGGCGCACTTGTCGTGCGCCGCTCACACGGGGGCGTACCGGTTTCGACGGGGGTGTGGAGGCAGGATAAGCGGGCAGAGGCGCCTGGCCTCTATAAAACGGGTAACTTATAAATTAAAGAACAACAACGAAGTTGCTCTCGCTGCCTAAGTAGGCGGCCGTCTGAACCGGAGAGGCCACGGACCGGGGAAGGCGTCGTAAACGTGGCGTCCGTGAGGCGGGAAAGAGTTGACCTGCCCACGCATCATGACTCTACCAAAGCGTAAGGTCCGTCAGGTGTCCTTGCGCGGAGGGAATGTTTAAATCCTGACTGCGCCCGGAGAAAGTCCTGTTAAAGTGCTTTCGGACGCGGGTTCGACTCCCGCCGCCTCCACCAAAAGAGGAAGCGTCGAACTCTTCTTTTACAAGAATGAGTTTGCGCTTGTGTATAGGTTGGGGGACGCCTGATGGCGTCCCCTTTCCGTTTTCGTTGCTGTGAAACGCCGTATTTTGCGTTTTAAGGCGTTTTAAGCCTGTTGGGGTACTCGTGTACCCCTCGGGCTTTTTTCGTGCCTTAAAACGCCTCTGAAGCGGTCTGTGGACATTCGAGCGCCCATGCGCATCTCGCATCCGCTCGATGCAAGAAAGCAACGACTGCGGCAAGAGGTACACGTGAGGGCTGACCACATGACCGGATGACCAGATGAAATCCGACAAACTTTATTTATTTACGCGTATTAGATAACCCTTTTCAATTTTTATAAATAAGTCCCAAATGATGTGGTCATCTGGTCAGGTATTGCAAAAAGCCCGATAGCGCCAAGGGATTCAGCTGACCAGATGGTGACCACGACATTTTTTCTTGTGGTCATGTGGTCAGGCAAAACGCTCATAAGCAAGGGGGTGGGGGATTCTTCTGTCCTAAGCAGGTGCGCATTTCGGGCGCTTCGCGTCCTCAATGCAAGGGTGGCCGCCCTGCGGGCGGCGGTTGGATGCGAATGGACGTACAGAAGGGATGCGGCATGGGCTTGGGAGGTCATGCCTATTTGCGCGTTCCGTCGTTCGTGCACACTACCCTGCACACCATGCACACTATCCTGCACACCATTTTTGGCCATAGTGTGCAGCTTAAATCTTGATTTATCAGGGGATTTAGGGGTACTGCACACTATGCACACCATTTTATAAGTCTTATATATGAAAATATATAAATTCCCTCACGTATATATAAGTCATTGAAAAAATGGTGTGCATGGCGTGCAGGGCGGCGAGACAGCATCGGAAAAGGCTCATAAACGAGAGAAAACAAGAAAAATAGCCTGCACACTTCAATGAAAAATGGTGTGCAGCGAAGTGTGCAAGGCGTGCCGAAGGTGTGCAGCGCACGTCGGAATGGCACCCCTTTTCCTTGGCGTACTTCTTCTGCCTCCGACTTTTTCAGGGGGCGCGAGCGAACTTTTTTGAATTGATTTCTGCCCATAAACGAGCGGAAATAGGCTCTGAGCAGGGGTAACGAAATAAAAAGTGTTGCGAAGTTAGTGTTAACGCCGTATAATAAAAGCTGTATAGATAAATGGCTCAGCACCCGTCCCGTCCTCGATGCGGGGCTGCTATCGGGAATAGGAGCCGAGCGCTCGGTCGAATAGGCCGTGCGTCACGGGCGAAACAACGAACACGAAGCTCCCGTGGAAACCGAGATAGACAAGGCTTTGCGCCTCTGTCCTTCTTTGGTTTCCACGGGAGCTTTTTTTGTTTCGCGAAAAGGACTTTGAACATGGAGGTGGCTGGTTATGGCTAAGACAAAGCAGCAAGTAAAAGGGTCGAAGCCCTCTTACATGACGACGTATGAGGCGGCGGATTTCCTCGGTTTTACCGCAGGCACGCTCCGCGTCTGGCGCTCTCAGGGCAAGGGGCCGAATTACTACAAGGTCGGTAGCACGGTTCGCTATGAGATGGATGACCTTGAGGCGTGGAAGAACGAGAACGTGAAGCACGTCGAGCTGGCGAATTAAGGAGGTGAGAGCATGGAGGCAAAAGAAAACCGCCCCGATGCCTGCACAGCTTTCGGGACGGCCAACTCAATTTATAAAGATTTTAGCACGGATGCGCCTGATATTCAAGAGGAATTGACGGGCCCTGTTCTTCCCGATGAGTGTGCAGCGGACATTGTGTCGTTCTGCTCCGAGCAGACTATCGCGTACGACGATTTGCTGGAGTATGCGACGCTGTTCTACCTGCAGGACAAAGACCCCGAGGACCCGCCCTTTCGCGATACGCTCAAGTTCGAGCTTCTGACGCTGACGAACAGCTGCATCGACGCGTACAACTTAGGTCAACGCGACCCGAATGCGGGTCCCGGTGCGAAGCTGAAGGACGCCTATCCCGACAAGAAGGAGGGCGCGGAGCGCTACAAGCGCCTGTCGGGTCTCCATACCTTGCAGATTGCCATCATCCTGTACAAGCTGCACCATGCGGTGGGCATCCTTTGGAACAACTCGCATGACGACGGCAACTTTGACATCGGCATTTACCAGTACAGCGGCGACAACGAGGGCTGCTACGACGTTGGCGAGCAGAATCTGAAGATCCTTATCCGTGGCTATTGCAAGACGGGCACCATCAAGGACGTAAACGAGACCATCGAGGCCCTTCGCGCGATTTGCCCTCGCGTGGAGCGCTGCCGCAATCGCGACTTGGTCGCCGTGAACAACGGCATCTACGATTACGGCAACAAGATTCTGATGGCGTTCGACCCTGCGTTCGTCTTCACGAGCAAGAAGCACGTCGATTTCGTCGACCGTGCCCAGAACCCCGTCATCCACAACGACGAGGACGGCACGGACTGGGATGTCGTGTCGTGGATGAACGAGCTGTCCGACGACCCCGATGTGGTCTCGCTTCTGTGGCAGATTATCGGCGCAACGGTTCGCCCGTATGTGAGCTGGAATAAATCCGCATGGCTCTATTCCCCTTCCGGCAACAACGGCAAGGGCACGCTCTGCACCCTGCTTCGCAATCTTTGCGGAGCGGGCGACTGGACTTCCATTCCGCTGAAGAACTTCGGCAAGGATTTCATGCTCACGTCGCTGATGCATGCGTCCGTGATTATCACCGACGAGAACGACACGGGCACGTTCGTGGACGACGCGGCGTCGCTCAAGAGCATCATCACGGGCGACCCGTTCCAGATGAACCGCAAGAACCGCGACCCGCGCGACGTGCTTTTCAACGGTTTCATGGTGCAGTGCGTCAACGAGATTCCGAGGGTTCGGGATAAGTCCGAATCCATGCTCCGCCGCCTGCTGGTGATTCCGTTCGAGAAGCGCTTCGAGGGCTGCGAGCGCAAGTACATCAAGGGCGACTACCTGAACCGACCCGAAGTCCTCGAGTACGTGCTGTACCACGTGCTCGCCGAAACGGACTACTACGAGCTTGACGAGCCGGATGCCTGCTTGGCGCTTCTGGATGATTTTCGTCTGACGAACGACCCGGTTCGCCAGTTCCTCGACGACATTCTCATACGGGCGACATGGGACGTTTTGCCGTGGCAGTTCGTATTCGATTTGTATCGCCGTTGGTTTATTCGCAACAACCCGAGCGGGCGATGCCAGAGTCGCAAATCGCTCATCAATGACGTCAAGGGAATCATCTCCGATTACGAAGGATGGGACTATTCGGACAATCCGGTTTCCGTCCCCGACGAGATGTACGACACGCCCGAGGGATTGATTGGCATATATGAGGTCCGTGAGTGGGAGGAGCCTGGGTATCGAGGCTCGAATCCAAATCGCTCCCACTTGTATCGCGGTTCGAAACGCACTCGCGGTCTCGTTCGCGTAGGCATGGCCGCTTCGGAAGATGCAACGACAACTGATTCAACGATTAAGGAGGAGTAAATCATGAGCAATTTGACGCCTGATGAGCTGGCTCGACTTCGTCTGAAGGCAAATCACGGAATGCTCACGCCCGAAGAGCAGCGGGCGTACAACGACTATGCGACGGAGCAGCTTTCCGCTGTTCCGTCGCCGCCCTCGGGTGCTGTACCGCCTAAGAAGGGTTTCAAATGGGAGAGCGAGAAGGTTGCGGAGTGGCGTCTGAAGGCACGCCACGACGGCCTTGATGAGAACGAGCGGCTGCTCTATCAGGATTACCAGCAGACCCTTGCGCTTGCCGGTGCTTCAGTCGAAGCGGAGAACAAGGCGTATTCGCCCAAGGTGGAGAAGTGCATCATCTTTCGCGGTGCCGTCTCGTTGGCGTTGATGGCTCTAATCGGTCTGTTCAGCATTTCGGGTTGCAAGCTGTCCGAGTTGGCTCTGCTTGTTCCCTACACGTCGTATCAGCTGGGCTACGCGTTGACCGGCGAGATGCCGAATACAAATGAGGCGCTTACGCCGATTGCTGTCGAAGGTCTGGATTCTTGTCTATGCGACATAAGGACGTACGCGAACTACATCCAATCAGAGGAAGCAAATACGCCTTTCGATGACATCACGAGCAGCTTCCATCATTTGCTCGTTAAGGATTCGGTCCGCGATGATTTGCTAAGCGAGAACGTAGTCGGCGGGTTTGCCGATGCCATTCAAAACGATGCGGCATTCCGCGATGCCGTTTACCGCAATAGCGAGGTTTATCAAGCGGCGAAGAAACGAGCTGAGGAACAAGCCAATGGCGGTAAGCAGACCATCGAAGACCTCGGCGCGGCTGAGGGCGGTCGTCAGACAATCGAAGACCTCGGCAACGGCTGAGTAAAGGAGAGCAAAGGAATGAATGGTTTAGGTATCAAAAAGGCATCTAAGAACGACAAGGACACGGACATCTTGACGCCCGACGAGGTCGCGTTGCTTCGCACTCATGCGAGCAATGGAACGCTTACGGCGGAAGAGCGTGAGCTGTATTCAAAGCACCTTGATGCGATGGAGAAATTGATTCCCGAGGGCAAGAAGAAGGGCAAGCCGTACGGGCTTGGCATTGCAAAGATTCTGGTCACCGTCGCCCTGATTCCGCTTGCGACAATCACTGCCATAAGTCTGATACAGGCGGCAACCCGCACTCGGACCTGGGCTTGGTTTGTCAATCTGCTTTCCTATGTTCTGGTTTACCACCAGCTGCCGCCGTATTGATAGCTTGAGTTTTGCCATCCCGTTTTTCGTTTCAATAGTCGGAGCTATCGCCTTTCGTGACTATGGGCGCTTAGCTCCAATACAAGATTAGGAGGAGTAAATCATGAGCACTAAGAAGAAGATTTCCGACATCGACAAGGCGATTGAGGAGATGCAGCAGCGCCGCGACGAGTGCTTCAAGCACATCGGCAAGGCGATGTACGAGAGCTGCCCCGAGCTGGGCGACATGAGCGTCGCCGACATGCGCAAGGCGGGGCGTTACCTGCACAAGTTCTTGACCGCGAAGTCGCCCTCGCAGGGTGTCGCTCCTGTCCGGAACGGCGCGCCCGTCGCGTCCGATTCGGGTAGCACGTCCGCCCCGGACGGACGCGAGCCTATGCCCGTGTCGGGCTATGGCGAGGGCATGTAGCGAGGCAGTCGTGCCTCCTATCCGGCACCCCGCGAGGGGTGTCCGGGGTGCCCCGTTCCGAATGGGATGCTTCGCCGAGTCGTCGGCGGAAGCTGGTTGGGAATGGGGCGCATCTGGGGGTTCGAAGGGGGCAGTGAAAACTGCCCCCTCGCGAGCGGGACGTGTAACGACAAAACGGAGGAATTTTCTACTTTGTAGAAAAATCCGAAGTTTTGTAGGGACAAGTCCCATGCTCGCTCCTTTTTTAGCGTCGATTCTGTCGTAGAAAATCAACGCGCACGTTGCATTAAAAAAAGGAGGTGTTTTACGTGGGTGTGAGTTCAAACATGAGGAGCAGCCGCGTGCGCCGTCAGGCGGCTAAGAAGCCGAACAAGGAGCGCACGGTCCAGGTTCGGTTTTCGGACGAGGAGCTTGCCGCGCTGGACGCGATTTGCTCCGAGAAAAAGATGACCCGCTCCGCATTTCTCCGCAGTTGCGTGGAGAAGGTACAGGGCGGGGATGTTGAACCGACGTACGTCGTGACGAGGAACGCCGACGCGGAGCGTATGGCATCCGAGGCGAAGAGCATCGGCGTCAACGTGAACCAGATTGCGCGGGCGCTGAACGCGGAGTCCAAGTCGCATCCGGGTTCGCTCTCCCCGGGTGTGCTCGGCGAGTGCAAGACGGGTCTTGCGGAGGTGCGCGGCGAGCTGTCGAAGCTGACCGATGAGGTGGACGGCCTGCGCACCGATTTCGCCAAGGACGTGTTCCGCGCCATGGCCCTGCTGTGGCCGGACGTTCCCGAGCAGTTAGAGGAGCTGTGCGATTACTGGTACGGCGAGCGCGGCGAGAAGATTCTTATCGGAGGGGGTGGAAGCTGATGTCGACGACGCACATCCAGCCCCTGCCGAACGTCCGCGGGCGCATGTCGTACACGGAACTCGGCGAGGGCAAGAAGCGCACGCGCAATATCCGCGAGAAGACGAACCGCATCGCCGCCCAGATGGGCGACATGGGCACCCGCGAGGACTTCATCCGGTTCTGCTCCGCCATGCGCAGGCAGAGCCAGGGGACGAGGCTGAACGAGGGCTACGAGCTGCGCGTCTCGTGGTCTCCCGAGGAGCTTTCGAAGGACAGCCCCGAGGACATCCAGCGGGCGTGCGAGTACGGCTATGCCCTGTGCAAGGAAGTGGCCCCGAACGCCCCCTGCTGGGTCACGGTCCACACCGACGGCGAGGGCGGCTGCGTGCACGTCCATGCGACCATCGCGAACCATGACTTGGTATCCGGCACGGCCATCGCGCACGGCACCGACCATGCGACCGTGAAGCGCAAGAACGACCGGCTGAGCCGCGAGATGGGGTTCACCGTCGTGGGTCCCGAACCCGCCAGGGAGCCGACCACATGGGCCGAGCGCAAGGGGCAGTTCGGCATCGAGTCCTTCGAGCGCGTTCTGGGCAACCGCGTGGCTGACGCCCGCGACCATGCGAGCAACATGGAGGAGTTCCTCGAGGAGCTGAAGGTTCGCGGCGTCGAGCTGACCGAGACCCGCAAGGTCGACGAGAAGACCGGCGAGGAGACCGTGGGCTGGAGCTACAAGTCCCGCGACCCCTACGGCAAGAGCAGGCGCAAGAGAAGGCGCCGTGCCTCCAACCTCGCCGACGACCTGACCCGCGAGGGCATCGAGGCGTACTTCGAGGCGAAGCAGCGCGAGCTTGAGGTACCGCAGCAGGACGCCCCGGCACCGGAGGTCCTTCCCGACGTGCCCGAGACGGCAGAGCCGGCAGCACAGCCCTCTGCGGATTTCGCTCTCGACGTGTACGACCTCGACCGGGCGTACGTGTCGGAGATGGCGTCCGACCTTCAGAGGGCGCACATCCACCGCTCACGCGAGAAGGGCAAGCCCTTCATGGACGAGCGCTATGAGAGGCTCGTGGAGGCGCGCAACCACCCGGACGAGCAGCTGGCGAAGCTGCGCGAGGACGTGGACGCCGCACGGCGCGAGTTTTACGCCTCCAAGGAGGCACGCGACACCATGCAACACCCGTGTCCGGGTCTTCTGGCCGGCATGCACGTGTTCGCCAAGGCGGGGCGCGATGCCAAGGACCCCGTGTCCCGCATGATGGCCGACATGACCGCCATGATGCTGCGCATGATGATTCAGGAGGCGCTCGCGGAGGAGCGCCGCAGGCAGCGCGAGGAGGCGGAGAGGCGCGTGTACGAGTCCCGCAAGAACATGTGGGATGCCGAGAAGCGCCTCAAGGCGGCGGAGAAGGCGCTGTCCAACGAGGACGAGCGCGAGACCAAGGCACACGCCAAGGCCATGCGGGCACGTTATGCCAGGGCGCGAAGTGCCAGCCCAAGCGCGCCGAGGTCGGCGGGCAAGGACACGCAGTTCGGCGAGTAGCCGAAAAGATAAGGGAGCAGCGTCAGGCTGCTCCCTTTCTCAAGTTCCCGCTCGCGGGCTACGAAAAGACCTTCAGAAGGGCTGTTGACGGGCGTACGCGCAAGGGGCGGAAAATCGGGGTTTTCGTCGTCCGCTCGTTTATGAGTCGGATTCGGAAAACGCGGCTGAGCGGACGGAGCGAAGCGAGGCGTGAAGCCCGTTTGGAGACCGGCAAAAGCCCAGATGAAGCCCAGATAAAGCCCCTGCGCAGGTCTGCAAAAGGACGTGCTCCGATAGCTACTGCGTATTGACTTTTATTCATTCAGTAGCTATAATATAGATATTGAGTATATATTTCTGATAGGATGGAGGTGCTGATATGAAGACAATCGCAGTCGTTTGCGAGAAAGGCGGCACCGGTAAGTCGGTGATAGCCAACGAGCTTTACGAGAGCTATGTGCGACAGGGCGTGCCCGCGTCGCTCTACTCCCTGGACGGTCAGTATAAGGACGCGTCGTCTTCGAAGAAGGTCGAGGATGCCGAGGTTGCCATCGTCGATACGCCGGGCGTGCTGACGGACAATCTGAGCGACCTCGTTTCCGGTGCGGACGTCATCGTCATCCCCGTTCGACCGACGCCGAACGACATCGAGCCGTTTACGTGGACGGTCTCTATCGTGGCGAAGAACACGAATGCTCCGCTGGTCATCGTGGTGAACGGGACGAACCGTTTTCGCATGTGCGCGTCGTTCATGGCGTGGCTTGAGAAGAAGCCATGGGCGAAAAACGTCGTCAAGGTTCCGCAGTCCGAGGCAATCGTGCAGGCGCAGGGCATGCAGAAATCCGTCGTGAACGTGGACAGGCACGGTGCCGCCGCCGAGGCGGTCCGCACGATGTGCCGCAAGGTCAGCATTCTGGCGGGCCTGCCGTTCGAGAAGAAGCAGTTGAAAAGGATAGATACTAAATAGATACTTGTTAGATAATGAGTATCTATGCGAGGAGGTAGGGTATGGCGAAGAAGCAAGATATGGCGGCATTGCTCGACAAGTTCGAAGCAGACGCCGCGAAGGAACACGATAAGAAGGAGGCCAAGGCGAGCGTTTCCGCCGATGCATCAGAGGGGCGCGCCACGTCGTTGGTCTCCATGACGAAAAGCGATAAGGAGCGCTTAACGGCGATTGCGAAGGCTCACGGGTTGAGCCTGTCCGCGTTTTTCCGTCTGGCTGCTGACGAGTACATCGCGAACCACGATTGGTAAAGGAGGGAAACGAATAGATGGCAAAGAATTTGACGGAGGATGCGGTACGCGATTTGGCGCGTGACATTCTCGGGCTTGTAGATAGCGATGTGGCGCGCGCCGGTGTCGGGCAGCTCACGACGTTCAATCAGCTGGGGTTCGCAGGCGTTGCCGATAAGCCAGATGGCTGGTATCTGCCCAACAACAAGGCGGAAGTCGCACTTGTTTTGGAGACGAAGGCGACGCGAATTGCCCTTGGCAAGGCGCAGGTGGACGAGGTGCTGAAGAACGTCCGAATTGTACAAACGCAGTACGAGAAGGTTGTTGGTGTTCTGTACAACGGCGAGGACGTGCGCGTGTTCAAGGGCGAGGAGGAAGTCAAGACACCCGACAAGTTGCAGCACGTCGGCTATTACCTGTCGCTCTATACCGTCGACAGCATTGACAAGGAGCGCATTTACCAGCTGACGGCGCGCATCAACAACTGCCTGCACTTCGAGTTCGGCATCAAGAACCTGTATCACCGCATGATTTTCACGGCATGCGCGTTGGTTGCAGAGCGATACGGTGCAGGATTAAAGCGTCTGAAAAACCTTGGTTATGAGACGTTCCATACGGCGATTCATTCAACGCTTGCAAAATCACTGATTGCCAGTCGCAAACAGAATGCGAAGATTGACATCCTGCTGGAGGAATATTCCGACATCAAGATGAACACGACCGACAACCAGGAGGCAATCAACGATTTTATCGACTGGGTTGTCGAGATTTCCGAGTGCGTCAACTCGAACGAATGGCGCGGCGAGGACGTAATGGGCATCTTCTTCAACGTGTTCAATCGTTACAAGAAGAAATCCGAATCGGGGCAGATATTCACGCCCGAGCACATCACGGACTTCATGTACAAGATTCTCGAAGTGAACATGGACGACTGCATCTTGGACGCCACGTGTGGTTCCGGCGGCTTCCTCGTGAAGGCCATGGCGAACATGATTCGCGAGGCCGGCGGTATGGAGACGAAGAAGGCCGGCGAGATTAAATCCAAGCAGCTGTACGGTATCGAGTTCGACCGCGAGATTTACGCGCTGGCGTGCGCGAACATGCTGATTCATAAGGATGGCAAGACGAATCTTGAGCAGATGGATACTCGCTCGGAGGCTGCCTGCGAGTGGATGCAGTCCAAGCCGATTACGAAAGTGCTAATGAATCCGCCGTACGAGAACAAGTACGGCTGCATGACCATCGTCGAGAACGTGCTGGACAGCGTTCCGGCTCATACGCAGTGCGCGTTCATCCTGCCAGACAAGAAGCTAGAGAAGGCTTCAAAGACGCAGATGAAGCGGATTCTCAAGAACCATCGTCTGCGCAAGGTCATCAAGCTGCCGGAGGATTTGTTCTTCGGCGTTGGCATAACCACGAGCATCTTCGTGTTCGAGTCCGGCATCGGGCAGGATGGCAAGGAGTTCTTCGCCTGCTATATGGAGTCTGACGGTCTGGTGACGGTCAAGAACAAGGGACGCCACGACGTCTACAGCAAGTGGGCAGCTATCGAGGCTCATTGGGTCGATGTGGTCGAGAAGCAGTCTGGCGACGATACGTGCCAATGGGTAAATCCCGCCGAGCATTTGTCCTATCAGATGCCGCAGAAGCCGTTCGAGATTTTCGAGGAGGACTTCCGCAAGACGGCGATGGACTACCTGATGTTCCAGCAGGGTATCGACGCGAAGGAGTTCGGCGAGAAGCTACTGGATACCGCGATGTATTCGAGCCGCATGAGTGCCGACAACGAGTCCGTGACCATGACCATGCAGAAAGGTGGTGGTGATGATGGCGAAGATTGATACGAGCGGATGGCGGGAGTTTCGCATCGGAGACTTGTTCGAAATCGAGCCAACTAAAGGCGTGAATACGTACGGTATTTGTGATGACGGCGATGTTCCGTACATAGCCGCAAGTCGGGAAAACAACGGATGCTCTCGTCATGTGTCTTGTCCTGACGAATGGGTGTCTCGTGGCAATTGCTTGGTGTTCATACATATTGGCGATGCGGCAGCGGGTGTTTGCCATTATGTCAATGCTGATTTTGTTGGCATGAAAGGCAAGACATCATGTGCGTACAATGACCATATCAACGAAGCAATCGGATTGTTTCTCGCAAGCGTTATTACAGCGAACAATGCATCGAGATATTCGTTCTCGCAATCTTGGACGGGCAAGAGTCTGCTTGATACTGAGATTCTTCTTCCTGCTACGCCGTCCGGCGACCCCGATTGGGATTACATGGACGAGTACATGTCGGGCGTCATGGAAGAGGCTAAGGCGAGCCTTGAGAATATGGGCAAGGTCGAAAAGGAGCTTCATTCTGCCGACATTTCCGGCTGGAAACGGTTCACCATCGGGAGTCTGTTCGAGATTGAAAAGGGCACGCGTTTGACCAGGGCGGCAATGATAGACGGAGACACGCCGTTCATCGGCGCTACTCTTGAAAACAACGGTATAACGGCACGGGTGGGCAATACTGGACATGTTCACCCCGGCGGACTCATGACCGTTGCATACAACGGGCAGAAGGCAACGGGCAAGGCGTTTTACCAGCCGATTCCGTTCTGGGCGTCCGATGACGTTAACGTGCTCTATCCGAAGTTTTCTCTTACCGAGAACATAGCTCTCTTCCTTGCGCCCCTATTCTGGGAAGCAGGCAGGCCGTATTCTTTCGGAGACAAGTGGGGCAAGGACGTTATGGAGAACGATTGCCTTGTCTTGCCTGTCAATGCATCGAGTGACCCCGATTGGGCGTACGTGGACGAGTATATGCGAGACGTGATGGAACGCGCGCAATCCGATTTGTCCACTATGCAGTCAATCGGCTAAGCGCAAGTCAAGCCCGCCGTTCCATCTGGGCGGCGGGCTTATATCCAAAGGAGCGAACCATGAAAATCTATAAGCAGAAATTACAGGGGGTGGTAAACCTATGGCACGCAAGAAGAAATTCGCGCCGAACGACAACAACCTCGCGATAGCGTACTATCGCTTCTCGTCCCACTCGCAGAACGACGCGAGTATCGACCAGCAGCGCGAGCTTGCCCACGAATGGGCGGATGCGCACGGCTTCAAAATCGTGCAGGAGTATGAGGACGCGGCAATATCCGGCACCACGGACGCACGACCGGGGTTCCAGCAGATGCTGTCGGAGGTCGCAAAAATTCGTCCCCATACCCTCATCATGTGGAAGACCGACCGCCTGGGACGCGACAAGTACGTTCTGGCGATGGCGAAGAAGAAAATCCGCGACGCGGGATGCGAGATTCACCTGCTGGCCGAGCACATCCCGACGGAGGGACCCGAAGGCGTCCTCATCGAGGGGCTGATGGAGGCCATGGCGGAGTATTACAGCCGCCAGCTGTCGCAGAACATCCAGCGCGGCATGGACTACAACGCGCAGCACGCCCTGTACAACGGCCACAAGCTGTTCGGCTACGACGTGGACAGGTCCACGAAGAAGTACATCCCTGACCCGAACACGGCGCCGTTCGTGCAGTGGGCGTTTAGGGAATACGCGTCGGGCAAGCCGCTGAAGACCATTGCCGAGGAGATGAACGCGCAGGGCCTGCGCACGCCGAGGAACGCGGAGTTCAGCGTGAACATGCTGAACAAGATGCTCAAGAACCGCGCCTACATCGGCGAGTATCACCACGGCGACATCGTGGTCGCCGGCGGAATGCCCGTCCTCGTCGACGAGGCGACTTTCGATAGGGCGCAAAGGCGGTTCGCTGAGAACAAGCGCAAGGGTTCCCAGCGGGCGCACGGCATGGGCGACGCCGAGGCCCCGCGCTATTGGCTCACGGGCAAGCTCTATTGCGGTGAGTGCGGGAGCACCATGCAGGGCGTGTCAGGTACGAGCAAGACCGGGCGGACGTATTACTACTACTATTGCTCCGCCCAGCGCAGGAAGGAGTGCCACCTGCACAAGGCCCGCAAGCGGGACTTGGAGGACATGGTGCTGTTCGCCCTGCACAACATCGTCGATGACGAGGAGAACGTGACGGCGCTCGCCCTGGATGCGGCGGAGTATTACGAGAGGAACCACAACGACGCCGCGTATCTCGAAGCGCTGGAGGCGAAGCGCAGGGAAGTGGAGAAAAGCCTCGCGAACCTCGTGAAGGTCATCGAGAGGGGCGTGGTCAGCGATACGGTGACACAACGTCTCGCGCAGCTCGAGGAGCAGAAGAGCGCCCTGAACGATGCCATAGGGACGGAAAACGTCCGCGTGTCGCTGTGCGAGGACAGGCACAGCATCCAGGCGTACTTCGACAAGTTCCTGCATGCCGACGTGAACGACCCGGAGATTCGAGACCAGGTCTTCGAGTATTTCGTGGACAAGGTCTATCTGTACGATGACAAGCTCGTCGTGAGCATGTGGTTCTCCGAGGACGACAAGCAGGAAATCACGTGGCGGGACTGGTTCTCGCTGGACGAGTATTGGACCGACGAATCCCCTTTTGTTAAAGGGGGAGGCGTCGAGTTCGACTGCTTCCCCCTCGGCTCCACCAAGAAAAGGACTTGCTTTTCAGCAGGTCCTTTTTCCATGAAATTCATTTCTGCGCAACGCGCAAAATATCTTCGGCCGGAAATATTTGCGCCGCAAATGCGAAAAGCGCCGGATGCTTCGCTCAGCGCGCCGAATGCGCTGTTTTCTGCACGCCGGTGCATTTTTCGCGCAGGACATACAAACACATTGCAATATCCTGCCCTATACGGCAGCGCGAACGCCCCAAGAATTAAGACTAATTAAGATGTCACCGTATGCTTTTCTTGCTATAATACTAGCCGCAGAACAAAAAACACCATCAGGAGAACAGAGCAAATGACAAGCGTAAGAAGATGGGCAATCGAAAATCGTACAAACGGCATGCCGGCCGCGCAGAAAGCGCCCGTCCGGTCCGTGCCGGTCGTATCCTTTTCTCCGGCAAGGACGGCAAAACAGCCTCATTGCCCGCAAAAGAGCGCCCCGGATGCTCTGTGCCAGATCATGCGGAACGTAAAACGAACAGCAGGCAGGCGCATGCGCCTGCAGGAGGGATACTGAAATGGAGCTTTCTTCGTTGTTCCTCGCGGGAAAAGGGAGCGCCCTGACCTCCTTCT
>OLSN01001826.1_pt1 | contig 17053 bp, 9 predicted proteins | sample 1672411 | NCBI WGS metagenome assembly OLSN01 (sample SAMEA3136683, study PRJEB25190) | human gut metagenome | biome: human gut; feature: human-associated habitat; material: faeces | place: Austria | collected 2013 | reverse complement strand
GATATATTAGATTCGATGGGAAGTGTGACTGTTCAGCAGCTTATGGATGAGCTTGATACATCCGAGTCAACAATCAGGCGTGATTTGGTTGCAATGGACAAGAAGGGGTATCTCACCAAGGTACATGGTGGTGCGATTGCAAATAATACGAATATCCATACTCAGGATGAGAAGGTTATCAACAGGCTTAAGCAGAATCGCAGCGAAAAGGAACAGATTGCCAGATATGCGGCATCACTTATTGTGGATAATGATTTTGTTTATATAGATGCCGGTACTACAACGGCAGTCATGATTGATTATATTACTGCAAAGAATGTGGTTTTTGTTACAAACTCTCTGACTAATGCCAAGAGAATTTCCGATAGGGGATATACAGTATATATTCTGGGTGGCGAGTTCAAGTCTACTACTGAGGCTATTGTCGGAGATGAGGCCGTTGTGACGCTCGATAAATACAATTTTACGAAGGGCTTCTGGGGAACCAACGGAATTACTGTGAAGAATGGATTTACGACTCCGGAGATAAAGGAGGCCATGATTAAAAAGAAATCCATGGAGAATAGCAAGGAGAAATACATTCTTGCGGATGACAGTAAGTTTTCACAGGTATCAAGTATCAAGTTTGCTGATTTTGAAGATGCTGTAATTATTACAAATGCACTAAGCAATGACAACTATAAGAAATACAAAAATATTAAGGAGGTCTAACATGATTTATACAGTTACTTTTAATCCATCATTAGATTATATAGTTGATGTAACAGATTTTAAGACAGGAGTGGTCAATAGAACGACTGGAGAGAAGATTTTTGCAGGTGGTAAGGGCATCAATGTTTCCATGGTTCTTAAGAATCTTGGAATGAGTAATACTTCACTTGGTTTTACAGCAGGCTTTACAGGTAATGAGATTAAAAGACTTCTAGGAGAAAAAGGTGTCGATACTGATTTTATAGAGGTGGAGGATGGTATTTCACGTATCAACGTGAAGCTTCGCTCAAATGAGGAATCCGAGATTAATGGTCAGGGTCCTGCAATCACTGAGGACAATATTAAAAAACTCTATGAGAAGCTTGACTGCTTAAAGGAGTCTGATGTGCTTGTTCTCGCAGGAAGTATTCCTGATGTGATGCCTTCATCAATGTATATGGATATCATGAAGCATCTTGAGGGTCGCGGAATAAATATCGTGGTTGATGCGACAAGAAATCTGCTCACAAACGTGCTTCCATATAAGCCGTTCCTCATTAAGCCAAACAATCATGAGCTCGGTGAGATATTTGGGGTTGAGATTACAGACAAGGACGATGTAATAAAGTATGCAAAGAAACTTCAGGAGCAGGGCGCAAGAAACGTGCTTGTTTCAATGGCAGGCGACGGAGCAGTGCTTGTGACTGAGGACGGACAGGAGTTTAAGGCAAATGCACCTAAAGGAAAGCTTAAAAACTCTGTAGGAGCAGGAGATTCGATGGTAGCCGGATTTGTTTACGGATACCTCAAATCAAATGATTATAAGCAGGCATTTATTTATGGTGTATGTACAGGAAGTGCAAGCGCATTTTCTGAGGAGCTTGCTACAAAGCCTGAGGTTGAGGCACTTATAGAAAAATGGGAGAATGCTTCCAATTAAACAAACGGTATCAAAAGGTTGATATAAATAATTAATATATTATATTAGGAGGAATGATATATGACAATCAGGGATTTATTGGCAGCTGAGAGTATCAATTTAAATGGTACGCCTGCCGGAAAAACCGAAGCATTGAATCAGTGTATTGATTTGATGGCAAAAAGTGGCAAAATTGCCGATGTTGAAACGTATCGCAAGGGCGTTTTTGCAAGAGAGGAGGAAGGCACAACAGGAATTGGAATGGGTATAGCAATTCCTCATTGTAAGTCTGATGCCGTTACTAAAGCAGGTCTTGCAGCAATGGTTGTAAAGGATGGGGTTGACTTTGAATCACTCGACGGTACACCTGCAAAGATTATTTTCCTTATCGCTGCACCAAACACAGAGGACAATGTGCATCTTCAGGTGCTCAGCAAGCTCTCTGTTATGCTGATGGACGAGCAGTTTACAAATTCTCTTATCAATGCCGGCTCAGTAGATGAGTTTTTAAATATCATCGACAGTGCTGAAAAGGCAAAGGATGAGAAGGAGGCTGCAAAGGAGGCAAAGGAACCTGTTGAGGTGAAGAAGGACGATGTATTTATCGTTGCAGTTACAGCCTGTCCTACAGGAATTGCCCATACTTATATGGCTGCTGAGGCTATTGAGAAAAAGGCCAAGGAGCTGGGATATCAGGTAAAGGTTGAGACAAGAGGCTCAGCCGGAGCTAAAAATGTACTCACAGATGATGAGATTGCAAAGGCTACCGGTGTTATCGTTGCATGTGATACAAATGTGCCTACAGACCGTTTTGACGGAAAGAAGGTTATTGAGTGTCAGGTTTCTGACGGAATAAATAAGACAGAGGAGCTCGTAAAGAGAATTGCTGCCGGTGATGCTCCTGTATTTAAGGCATCAGGTAAAAAAGAGGCTTCACATTCATCTATTGGTGGAAAGGAGAGCATTGGACATCAGATTTACAAGCATCTGATGAACGGTGTTTCACATATGCTTCCGTTCGTAGTTGGTGGTGGTATCCTTATCGCAATCGCGTTCCTTATCGATGGATTCAGTGTTGACCTTAATTCACTGCCGGCTGACCAGAGAGCAAATTTCGGTACTATTACACAGGGCGCAGCATTGTTTAAGGGAATCGGTGGAACAGCATTTGGATTTATGCTTCCTATCCTTGCAGGCTTTATCGCTATGAGTATTGCTGACCGTCCGGGTCTTGCAGTTGGTTTCGTAGGCGGTTCAATCGCAGCAAACGGTACATCAGGCTTCCTTGGAGCACTGGTTGCAGGTTTCGTTGCAGGATATATTGTAAATCTCTTAAAGAAGATATTCTCTAAGCTTCCTGAGAGTCTTGATGGTGTGAAGCCGGTTCTTCTTTATCCGCTGCTTGGTATATTCCTCATAGGCGTTATAATGCAGTTTGTAGTTGAGCCTCCAATCGGAGCTTTAAATACAGCTATCAACAACGGTCTTAATGGACTTAACGGTGCAAGCGCAGTAGTTCTCGGAGTACTTCTCGGAGGAATGATGGCAATAGATATGGGTGGCCCTGTAAACAAAGCCGCTTATGTATTTGGTACAGCTTCAATCGCTGCCGGAAACTACAATATCATGGCAGCAGTTATGATTGGTGGTATGGTTCCACCACTCGCAATCGCTCTTGCAACAATCTTCTTCAAGAACAAGTTCACAGCAGAGGAGAGAAAGGCAGGACCTACGAACTTTATCATGGGATTATCATTTATCACAGAGGGTGCAATCCCATTCGCAGCATCTGATCCGCTTCATGTCCTTCCGGCATGTGCAGTTGGTTCAGCAGTGGCAGGTGGACTTTCAATGGCATTTGGATGTACACTCATGGCACCTCACGGAGGAATCTTCGTAGTACCTACAATCGGAAATCCGTTAATGTATCTTGTTGCATTAGTAATCGGATCTTTCATTGCATGTGGATTACTCGGATTACTCAAAAAGAAAGTAAGTGAATAAGCAATCCTCAATTATCATTTTTTAATCCAACCTATAAACTAATCAACAAAGGCACTGCTTCGGCGGTGCCTTTGTTGTTATGTTGTGTATTAAAAATTAAAAGTATAAACATTCTCTGAAATAACAGCCTCATGCCTTGACGAGTGAATTTTCGAAGCATAAAGTATTATTAAGATGTAACTATTCAGAAAATAAACATTAGTAAACAGTGAGGCATAAAATGGGCAAGGTTATAGGTATAGATTTAGGAACAACAAACAGCTGTGTGGCAGTATTGGAGAACAATCAGCCGGTAGTCATAACTAACAGCGAGGGTCAGAGAACAACTCCGTCTGTAGTGGCTTTTACAAAAAATGGAGAGCGACTGGTTGGAGAGGCTGCAAAGAGGCAGGCAGCAGTCAATGTGGATAGAACATTTTTCTCAATAAAGAGACAGATGGGAAGCGATTTCAGGGCAAAGGTGGATGGAAAGCTGTATTCAGCTCCTGAGATTTCTTCTATGATTCTCAGAAAGCTGAAAAAGGATGCAGAGGACTATATTGGTGAGGCAGTGACAGATGCTGTAATCACAGTTCCTGCATATTTTTCGGATGCGCAGAGGCAGGCAACTAAGGATGCAGGAAGGATTGCGGGTCTTAATGTGCTTCGAATCATAAATGAGCCAACCTCTGCGGCACTCGCATACGGACTGGACCACGGACAGCAGCAGAAAATTCTTGTCTACGACCTCGGAGGAGGAACCTTCGATGTGTCTGTTATCGAAATAGGGGACAATCTGATAGAAGTGCTTGCCACAGCCGGTGATAATCATCTGGGTGGAGATGATTTTGATGAGAGAATCACGAATTATCTTGTTACAGAGTTTTACAGACAGCAGAATGTGGATCTGAGAAAGGATAATACTGCTATGCAGCGTGTCAGGGAGGAGGCTGAGAAGGCAAAAAAGGTGCTTTCATCTTCATCCTCAACCACTATCAACCTGCCGTTTATCACCACTGTAAAGGGACAGCCGGTCCACATGGAGATGAACCTCACAAGGGCTGAGTTTAATGAGATAACAAAGGATCTGGTGGAGAGAACGGCCATTCCGGTAAATCAGGCACTTTCAGATGCGGGGATTTCCGCAGCAGAGCTTGGAATGGTGCTGTTGGTAGGAGGCTCTACACGTGTGCCGGCTGTTGTTGAGGAGGTCAGAAGAATTACAGGAAAAGAGCCTTCACACAACCTGAATCCTGACGAGTGCGTGGCACTCGGTGCAGCAGTACAGGGTGGCAAGCTCGGTGGAGCAATTGTCGCAGGCAGTAGTGCGGCAGAGATTATACTGATGGATGTCACACCGCTTTCACTCGGAATTGAGACAGTTGGTGGTGTCTCAACCAAAATTATTGACAGAAATACGACTATTCCTACGAGATACAGCCAGATTTTTACAACTGCAGGAAGCTTCCAGACCTCTGTGGATATAAAGGTACTGCAGGGTGAGAGGCAGTTTGCAAGGGACAATAAGCTGATTGGAAACTTCAGGCTAAAGGGCATCAAGCCGGCTCCGGCAGGTGTGCCGCAGATAGAGGTGACGTTTGATATAGATGCAAACGGCATTGTGCAGGTTTCTGCAAAGGACCTGGGCACAGGAAAGCATCAGGAGATTACGATTACCGCAAGCTCGAATTTGTCTGATTCTGAGATTGAGCAGGCAATCCGCGAGGCACAGGAGTATGAGGCAACAGATGGACAGAGAAAGGCTTATATTGATGCAAGAAGTGAGGCTGATACGCTTGTGCGACAGGTGGAAAACGTTATGGCTGACAAGGAAAAAAGAAAGGCTATGGACAGCGCACAGAAAAAGAGTGTGAAATCGTCACTTTCATATGTGAAGAAGCTTATTTCAAGGACAAAGCCCGGAAATGTGAGCGAAGAGCAGGCTGCCGAGATAAAGCATGCGGCAGACGAGCTGAGAAATGCGGCAGCGGGATTGATTTAATTATAGTAACTACTATTATTCATTTGGCTATTTACGAGAAGCGGATTTTCATATAAAATATGGGTAAGTGGTGAGTATTCAGAAACACCCTGAATAGTTATAATGTTAATTTAAATCCGAGGAAATAGAAAATGAATGCGAACGATAAAACAGAAAAGGTACTAAGAGAAATTCATATCATGCTCTCAAAGGCGGAGCCGTATAAGCCGGAGCCGAGCAGGGTGATCATAAACAAGCAGCAAATGATAGATTTACTTGCTGAGCTGAATAAGTGTATATATGCAATGCAGGATGAGTATGAGCTTACTGAGCAGAGTCGCAATCACGCAGAGAGAGAGTTCAGAAAGAAGGGGGATCAGATAGTCTGGGATGCAAGCAGAAAGGCTGAGGATGTGTATGCAGCATCGGTTATCTATACGGATGAGGCGCTTTCAAGAGTGCGTGATATCATCAATGATACCAACGAGTCACTTGAAAAGCTGTGCAAGAATATGAAGGATAAGATTGCAGAACAGGAGAAGATAGTTAAAACTAACCAGTATGAGCTCAAGGGACAGCTTCAGGATTTGTCCGATACGGAGAAGTATCTTAAGATTATCGATGACAGAAATAAGGAGATAGAACGTCAGAAAAATGCAGGTAAGCCAGTAGAGGAGCGTACTATTGACAAGGAAGAGAAGTCTATCTATGCAAACAGACAGACTGAAATCAAGGTAAATATGGATTATATCAGAAAACTGGGACTTGCTGAGGGCGAGGACCTGGGAGATGGTGTAGTGGGTGAAGTGAAGCTTGCAGACGATACACCTGATGCCGGATCAAATCATGGCAATGATAAGGATGAAGCCAAGGATGCCGGCAATCCACCTGTTATCAACACAATGGAAGGGAAGGAGCTCACAGCCGGCATCCACAGAATGTGGCAGAGCATCACCGGAAATAAAGGGAAATGAAACACGCCTATGTAATATAAAGCAGCAGTTCAAAACAGAACGGCTGCTTTTTGGCTTATATTTAAAAGTGGGTAATATTAAGCAGATTTTAAGAAAAACAAAGTGGATAATCTGATAAAATATAGCTGACTAACGGCAGGAGAAGGTTTCTAATCAAAATTCATAGAAGGAGGATAATATGACAATATTAGTTTGTGATGACGACAAGGAAATAGTTGAGGCAATTGAGATTTACCTGATGCAGGAGGGCTATAACGTGGAGAAGGCTTACGATGGCATACAGGCGGTTGAAATTATGAAGAATAAAAAAATAGACCTCATGATAATAGATGTCATGATGCCAAAGCTCGACGGGATAAGAGCTACTCTGCAGATACGAAAGGAAAGCAGGGTGCCGATAATCATTCTCTCGGCAAAGACAGAGGATGCTGACAAGATTTTAGGCCTCAATGTGGGGGCTGATGATTATGTTACAAAGCCTTTTAATCCGCTTGAGCTTGTGGCAAGAGTAAAGTCACAGCTTCGCAGATATACCACTCTGTCAAGCAATGATGCAGCCGGAGACAAGGTTTATGAAGCCGGAGGCCTTTTGGTAAATGATGATTTAAAAAAGGTGACTGTGGATGGTGAGGAGGTAAAGCTCACACCGATTGAGTACAATATCCTGCTTTTACTCCTTAAAAATAAGGGAAAGGTCTACTCAATAAACGAAATATATGAGAGTATATGGAACGAGGAGGCGATAGGCGCCGATAATACAGTTGCCGTGCACATCAGACATATCAGGGAAAAAATAGAGATAAATCCTAAAGAGCCGCGATATCTGAAAGTGGTCTGGGGAGTAGGCTATAAGATAGAGGACAACAAATGAAGCAGTATACAATAGGAAAAAAAGCAGCGGTCATAGTTTTGCATCAGCTATGCATGATACTTATGGTGACAGGAGTGTTTGCCACAGGCTATGCATTCAGGCACGATGCGCATGGAAATATTGATATATATACACTAATATCGCTTGCGGGCCTGGTAGGCAGCTTTGTGAGCCTGGCATATATGGCAAATGTGGCCGGAAGAAAATCAGAGGATGATTACACAATATACTATTTACCGATTGACAAGGTATACTCTGATGTGATGCTAGTGATATTTACACTGCTCATGGTATTTATGGGAAAAGTGATTTCAGGCGTAAAAAACCAGCACTTTGACTATGCATCACTTATTATGACGGCAGGCACATTTACTTTTTTGTTTGATCTGGCTTTTATTATTTTATACCAGAGCATTGTAAGGAAGATAAAAGGCAATATACTTTGCACACACAGCCTGATGTACAAGGGCTATGTGCTTTTGAAAAGAGTTATTGAGAAAAAGGATATCCACACACAAAAAACCAAAGAGATAATGCGCATACAGGAGGCTCTTGAAGCTATTTCGGAAGGAGCGCTTGACACTACACTCAATGTCAATGAGTTTCATGGGCAGCAGAAAAAGGTGGCGGAGGCTGTCAACCATATACGCCAGGGTCTTATGAGCTCGGTAAATGAGAGTCTTAAAAATGAAAAATTAAAGGCTGATTTAATAACAAACGTATCACATGATATAAAGACACCTCTGACTTCAATAGTCAACTATGTTGACCTGCTTAAGAGGGAAAATCTGGAAAACGAAAATGCTAAATACTATATACATGTGCTGGAGGAAAAGTCACAGCGCTTAAAGCAGCTTACAGAGGATTTGGTAGAGACATCAAAGATTACCTCGGGAAATGTTAAGCTCAATATGCAAAAGCTTGATCTGGTTGAGCTTTTATACCAGACCGGAGGTGAATTCAATGAGCGCTTTGAGTCGAGAAATCTGACAATAGTTACAAAAATTCCATCAGAACAGATATTTATCTATGCGGATGGACGTCAGCTTTACCGCTCTATTGAAAATCTGTATACTAATGCCGCAAAATATGCACTGGAAAATACCAGAGTGTATGTAGAGCTTGAAAAGGCAGATACAAAGGCAGTTTTTACAATAAAGAATGTGTCTAAGAACGAGCTTGACATAGTAAGCAACGGAAATGTGGACCTGACAGAGCGTTTTGTGAGGGGAGAGAGGTCTAGAACCACTGAAGGAAGTGGACTTGGACTTTCGATTGCAAAGAATCTGACCCATTTGATGGGAGGAAAATTCGAAATTAAGGTAGATGGTGATTTATTTATTGCCACAATTACCTATAATATTATATAATAGTAAATAAAAGAATTTTGAAATACACATACGGAGGTAGAATAAGTGAAATTATATGAAAACGGTGCTTACCTTTTAAACGGTAAGGAAGTAATAATTGATGGACCAAAAGCTCAGGCAGCTGTAAAAAGCAAGACCGGCATGGACATCGACAAACAGACAGCTAAGCAGGCGACAATTGCTTACGGTATTTTAAAGGAGCACAATACATCCGGCAATATGGACAAGCTTCAGATTAAGTTTGATAAGCTTACATCGCATGATATCACATTTGTAGGTATCATTCAGACAGCAAGAGCTTCAGGACTTGAGAAATTCCCTATCCCGTATGTACTTACAAACTGTCACAACAGCCTTTGTGCAGTTGGTGGAACAATCAATGAGGATGACCACATGTTTGGTCTCACATGTGCAAAGAAGTACGGCGGAATCTATGTACCACCTCATCAGGCAGTTATCCATCAGTTTGCACGAGAGATGCTTGCCGGCGGCGGAAAGATGATACTTGGTTCTGATTCACATACACGCTATGGTGCACTTGGTACTATGGCAGTCGGCGAGGGTGGACCTGAGCTTGTTAAGCAGCTTCTCGAACAGACATATGATATTGATATGCCTGAGGTTGTAGGTATTTACCTGACAGGAGAGCCAATCAAGGGCGTTGGACCACAGGATGTCGCACTTGCAATTATCGGAGAGGTATTCGGAAACGGCTTCGTAAAGAACAAAGTTATGGAGTTTGTAGGACCGGGTGTGTCTAATCTGAGCGTTGACTTCCGTATAGGTGTCGATGTTATGACAACAGAGACTACATGTCTTTCTTCTATCTGGAGAACAGATGACCAGGTTAAGGAATTCTTTGAGATTCACGGTAGGGCTGAGGACCACAAGGAGCTTAATCCGGGTGAGGTGGCTTACTACGACAGATTCATTGAGATTGATTTAAGCCAGATCCGCCCAATGATAGCTATGCCATTCCACCCAAGCAATACCTACACTATAGATGAGCTCAATGCAAACCTCATGGATATTCTCGATGACTGTGAGAAGAGAGCTGAGGTAAGCTTTGACGGCAAGGTGAAGCTTGATTTAAAGAGTAAGGTAAGAGACGGAAAACTGTATGTAGACCAGGGAATCATCGCAGGCTGTGCAGGCGGTGGATTTGAGAATATCTGCGATGCGGCTGACATATTAAACGGACATTCAATCGGAGCAGACGAGTTTACACTGAGTGTTTACCCGGCATCTACTCCAATATACATGGAGCTTGTGAAAAACGGAGCTGTAGCAAAGCTTCTTGAGACAGGTGCAATCGTAAAGACTGCTTTCTGCGGACCTTGCTTTGGTGCAGGAGATACACCGGCCAACAACGCATTCTCTATCCGTCATTCAACAAGAAACTTCCCTAACAGAGAGGGTTCTAAGGTACAGAACGGACAGATCAGCTCAGTGGCACTCATGGATGCACGTTCAATCGCTGCAACAGCAGCAAACAAGGGCTTCCTTACATCAGCAGCGGATATTGATGTCAATTTTACAAAGCCTAAATATTTCTTTGACAAGACTATATATGAGAACCGTGTATTTGACAGCCATGGAGTGGCAGATCCTTCAGTTGAAATCCAGTTCGGACCAAACATCAAGGACTGGCCGGCAATGAGTGCGCTTCCTGAGAATATGCTCCTTAAGGTGGTTTCAGAGATTCATGATCCTGTTACTACAACAGATGAGCTCATTCCTTCAGGAGAGACATCATCATATCGTTCAAACCCTCTTGGCCTTGCAGAGTTCGCACTTTCAAGAAAGGATCCTGAGTATGTAGGCAGAGCAAAGGAAATCCAGAAGGCCCAGAAGGCTATAGAGAGTGGTGAGTGCGCAGGAAAGGCTGTTCCTGAGGTTGCTGAAATCATGGGAGTAGTAAAGAAAAAATTCCCTGAGGCAAGCCATGAGAATATGGGCTTCGGAAGTACAATTTTTGCTGTTAAGCCAGGTGACGGCTCAGCAAGAGAGCAGGCTGCAAGCTGCCAGAAGGTACTCGGAGGCTGGGCAAATATCGCAAACGAGTATGCCACAAAGAGATACCGTTCAAACCTTATCAACTGGGGAATGCTTCCATTCATCATTGATGAGGGAGAGCTTCCGTTCCACAATCTCGACTATATCTTCCTTCCGGGAATCAAGAAGGAAATAGAGGATGCAAAGACGGAGTTTGAGGCATATGTTGTCAAGGATGGTGAATTAAAGCCATTTACACTGAAGATGGGTGAGCTCACAGATGATGAAAGAGAGATAATATTAAAAGGATGTCTCATCAACTATAACCGTAAATAAGGAGATTTTAATCCGATGGAAGAAACCGGAAAAGCTGGTAAAAAATCAAACATTGAGATAAATGAAGATAAGGGTGCGAAGCAGAATTCGCACCCAGGGCGTGAGGAATGGCCACATCTGATCAGAATAGGTGTCATGGTATTTGTCACGTTTGCAGTCAGTATACTGTTTTTCTTTGCACTGTACAGATTTGAGGGCTTTGCAGGCATATGGAGCAAGCTGCTTGCGGCAGCAATGCCCATTATAATGGGACTTGTGCTTGCATACCTGATGAATCCTGTCATGCTGTGGCTGGAAAGATGCTTTAAAAAGCTTCTTTCCAAAAAGATGAAAAGCGAAAGCAAGCTGCGAAAGATTTCAAGAGCTCTTGCAATCACAGGCTCGGTTATTATTCTTGTAGCGATTATTTCGCTCCTCATTGCGGCTATTGTGCCTTCTGTCATAGCAAGTATATCAGGACTTATGAAGACACTGCCAAATAACGTTGCGGCATTCATCAACATGATAAAGAACGGCAATTTCGGGGACAGCAAAATAGCTGAGCTCGCGAGCACATGTTTACAGAATACAACCGACTACATTGAGAATTATGCCACAGAAAAGATAATTCCTGAGGCACAGAAGTATGTTGCACAGATTACAACCGGTGTGATTTCGGTAGTCAGAGGTTTATTCAATTTCATTATCGGAATAATCGTGATGGTCTATGTGATGAGTATTCAGGAGACTCTCGCAGGACAGAGTAAAAAGATAATATATGCTGTCTGCAAGCCAAAGACAGGCAATATCATCATTGAGACGATCAGAAAGACAAATGAGATTTTTGGAGGCTTCATAAGCGGTAAGATTATAGATTCACTGATTATAGGTGTGATTGCATATTTCGGATGTCTGATTTTAAGGATTCCATCATCGGTGCTCGTTGCAGTGATTATCGGCGTCACAAATGTGATTCCGGTATTCGGACCGTTTATCGGTGCAATTCCATCGTTACTCATAGTAGTAATTCAGAGTCCGTGGCATGCGCTTTATCTTCTGATATTTATTGTCGTGCTGCAGCAGGTGGATGGCAATATAATAGGGCCTAAGATACTTGGCTCATCTACCGGTCTTTCGACCTTCTGGGTTATGTTTGCCATACTAATCGGCGGAGGAATGTTTGGTTTTCTTGGAATGTTACTTGGTGTTCCGACCTTTGCTGTGATATACTATATTGTGAAAAGAGTTGTTAATTATGCTCTCAGGAAAAAGAAGCTTCCTGAGGACACAAGGGATTATACAAAGACAACAGGCGTAGATACAAAAAATAATAAGCTTAAATACGAGTAGGTGAAATAAGTGGATAAATACGAATACAATCTCAAGCTGGATCAGATAAAAGCCCTAAGCGCCGAGGAGGGCTATATGAGCGCAGCAGAGATTGCAGATAGCATAAATTGGAACAAAATTAAAAATGTAAATACACTCGTTAAAATCGGCGAAATCTACGAGAAGGCCGAAAGATACCAGGATGCAAGGGACATACTTTTAATGGCCTATGACCGTTCACCAATCGGCAGGATGATTATATACAGACTGGCTGAGGTCGCCATCAAGATGGGTGATTATGATGCTGCTACAGAGTATTATGATGAGTTTGTTGAGATAGCGCCTCATGATGATATGAAGTATGTATTAAGATATGCCATTAAAAAAGGGCAGGGAGCTTCATTTGATGAGCTTATCACTATTCTTGAAGAGTACAAGGATGAAGAATACACTGAGGAGTGGGCATATGAGCTTGCATATCTATACCACAAGGCCGGAAAAGCCGATAAGTGTATAGATGCCTGCGATGAGCTCATTCTGTGGTTCGGAGACGGACCATATGTGGAGCGTGCGCTGGAGCTCAAGATGCTTTATCAGCCACTTACCAAGGCTCAGGAGGAAAAGTACAGACGATTCAAGGCAGAGAAGGAAAAGCCGGCTAAGATAAAGGATGAGGCTGAGGTCACTGAGATAGGTGCCATGGAGATGGTAAAGGGCGGAGAGATAGTGCATGATGACGTAACTATTCCGCAGATTACTGTAAATCAGGAGAAGTTCAATACTGTAAATTTACAGCAGGAGATTGCCAAGGGTATGCAGCAGATCATTGAGGCCAAGGGCAAGAATGAAGTTGCTGATACGATGGATACCATCAAAAAGATAGTTGAGGATATTCCTTATCTCAAGCTCGAAAAGGAGCAGGAAGAGTATGTACAGCAGCCGGAAGAGACAGAGCATATCGCTACAGATGAAGAGATAGATGGTTCACTTAAGTTGAATTTCAAGGAGCTTTTGGGTGAAGACGCTGACGGACAGATGTCTATGGTCATGAGTGAAAAGACTCAGCTTGAGCATCAGATTACAGGACAGATGTCTATACATGATGTGCTTGAAGAATGGGAAAAGACCAGACATGCGGCTGAAATTGCACTTAAAGAGGCTGAGCAGCAGAAGCTTGAGTCAGCTAAGGCAAGAGCACTTCAGGAGGCAGGAGACATCATGGAGAGACTAAATGATGTCATTCCAAAGCTGGATGCAGGTGTCACTCCGAAGGAACTTCTTGAGGAGGAGTATTTGAAGGTGCCGGTTGATATTATAGAGCAGAAAGCTGCCGTGAAGGAGCCTGAAGAATGGCAGAAACCGGATATGCAGGAGCTTTATGCAGAGGAGACTGTGGATGAAGTACAGGAGCCGCAGGAAGCACCGGAAGAGGCTATAGAAGAAGCTATAGAAGAAGTGCAGGAGTCACGGGAAGTACCTGAAGAGGCTGCAGATGAAGCCAGGGAACCGGTTGGAGAGCCGGAGGATATAATTGTGGCAGAGGAGTCTGAGAAAGACGAGATATTCACGCAGCCGACTACCATGATGCCTGAAATAACAGATGATATGTTAAATGTCGATGATGATACATCAGATGATGAGACTTCACAGGAGAAAGAAAACGTTTCTGAGAAGAGAGATTTTGATCATGTGACATCATTTATCGAGCAGGAAATAGCCAAGATGACAGCAAAGAATCCGGGACTGGAGAAGAAGCTGGATATGGCTAAGACAAGAAAAATGCCGGATATTTCATTGCCGGAGGATTTAGAGAGCGAAGAAGATGACTCGAAATTGAAAGAAACAAAACATATAAAAGAGCTTACAAGCGAACAGAAAGCTATATTTTCATATTTCATACCGGTAAAGGGTATGGAGGATCAGATCTGCAAGGCATATAATGCAGTGCTTGATCATTTCAACAGGAAAGAAAACGCATCCACAGGCAACCTGATTATACAGGGAGAGCAGGGTTGCGGAAAGACAATGCTTGCTACAAGCTTTATAAAGGTATTACAAAAAGATGGTGAACAGCTTACAGGAAAGATGGGCAAGATTGATGCTGCCGCACTCAATAAAAAGGATGTGCAGCAGGTAGTCAGAAAGATAACAGGAGGCTGTCTCATCATAGAAAGAGCCGGTGATATCGACCGCAGCATAGCTGCCCAGCTATCATTTTTGATGGAGCATGATATTACAGGAACACTCTATATACTTGAGGATACATCAAAGGGTATAAAGAAGGCTCTCTCAATGGATGAGGGCTTTGCATCCAAGTTCACGGAAAAGATATCGGTTCCTATTTTTACAAATGATGAACTCGTATTGTTTGCCAAATCGTACTCTGCAGAGCTTGGGTACAAGATAGATGAGATGGCTATTCTGGCATTGCATAACAGAATCAGCAATATTGAGAGGATAGACCAGGCTACCACTCTGACAGAGGTCAAGGATATAATTGACGAGGCCATAGACAGGGAGGCTCACAGCGGACTTAAGAAGGCTATAAGTATTCTGACAGCCAGGCGATATACAGATGATGACCGAATTGTACTCAAAGAGGATCATTTCAGGGAAAAATAAATACTTATGGGGGGTATATATATGTGTAATTTTACAGCAATGGATTGTTACCTGTTTGGTCAGGCAACACACTATGATATCTACAAGAAGATGGGTGCTCACTTAGCTGAGCGTAAAGGAAAAAAAGGAGTGTGCTTTGACGTCTGGGCGCCACATGCGAGGGAAGTATACGTGTTTGGTGAGTTTAACGACTGGAATGAGACCAGTCATGAGATGAAGCGTGTAGAGCCGGAAACCATGGGAGTGTATGAGCTTTTTGTACCGGGAGCGCAAAAGGGTCAGATGTATAAGTTTATTATAGTCACTGAACAGGGTGATAAGCTGTACAAGGCGGATCCATACGCAAACTACGCAGAGCTTCGTCCGGGAACAGCGTCAATCATCACAGATATCGAGCACTTCACATGGACTGACAAAGAGTGGATGGATAAGAGAGCAGCAAAGTCAGATGCTGATGTATATTCTTCACCTATGGCTATATATGAGTGTCATCCGGGCTCATGGATGAGACATCCGGGCAGGGATGATGAGGGCTTTTATACATACAGGGAGCTTGCAAAATCACTCATATCCTATGTGAAAACTATGGGATATACACATATTGAGCTTATGGGTATTTCAGAGTATCCGTTTGATGGCTCATGGGGATATCAGGTGACAGGCTACTATGCACCTACATCGAGGTATGGAGAGCCTGAGGATTTTGCATACTTTGTTGATCAGTGCCATAAAAATAATATCGGAGTAATCCTCGACTGGGTACCTGCACATTTCCCAAAGGATGCGCATGGACTTGCCAATTTCGACGGAACAGCCACATATGAGTATGCAGACCCAAGAAAGGGAGAGCATCCCGACTGGGGCACAAAGATATTTGACTACGGCAAGAATGAAGTAAAGAACTTCCTTATCGGAAGTGCACTTATGTGGATAGAAAATTACCACGTAGACGGACTCCGTGTGGATGCAGTTGCGTCAATGCTTTATCTTGACTATGGAAAGAACGACGGACAGTGGGTGCCAAACAAGTTTGGAGGAAATAAGAACCTCGAGGCAGTAGAGTTTTTCAAGCATATCAATACACTCATACTTGGAAGAAATCACGGAACTGTAATGATAGCCGAAGAGTCTACCGCATGGCCAAAGGTAACAGGCAAGGTAGAGGAAGACGGACTGAACTTCAGCTACAAGTGGAACATGGGATGGATGCATGACTTCCTTGATTATATGAAGCTGGATCCATATTTCCGTAAAAATAACCACAACAAGATGACATTTGCGATGAGCTATAATGAGAGTGAGAAATATATTCTGGTACTGTCACATGATGAGGTGGTACATCTGAAGTGTTCTATGCTCAACAAAATGCCGGGCTTAGAAGGGGATAAATTCAAGAACCTCATGGCAGGATATGCATTTATGATGGGGCACTGTGGAAAGAAGCTTCTTTTCATGGGACAGGAGTTTGCACAGAAGCAGGAGTGGAGTGAGGAAAGAGAACTCGACTGGTATCTGCTTGAGAATCCGGAGCATAAAAAGATCCAGAACTGGGTAAAGGAGCTGCTTCACCTCTATAGGAAAAACCGCTGTCTGTATGAGCTGGATTCAAGCTGGGAAGGCTTTGAATGGATAAATGCAAACGATGCAGACAGAAGCATCTTCAGCTTTATCAGAAAGAGCAAGGATGGCAAGAATAATATGCTCTTTGTCATCAATTTCACACCGGTAGAGAGACCTGATTACAGAGTCGGAGTGCCAAAGCACAAGACATATCAGCTTGTTTTAGATAGTGAGGATCCTAAGTTTACAGGCAAAACGGTACAAGAGCCTGTAAAGAAGGCTGCAAAGGGCAGAGGCAAGGCAGCAAAACAGTCATATAAGAAGCTGGACTATAAGGCAGTCAAATCAGAGTGTGACGGCAGACCATTTTCATTTGCTTATCCACTTGCGCCTTACGGAGTTGCTGTATTTAAATACTAATATACCGGTAAACAGCAGGGTAAA
>OLSN01001823.1_pt1 | contig 17081 bp, 15 predicted proteins | sample 1672411 | NCBI WGS metagenome assembly OLSN01 (sample SAMEA3136683, study PRJEB25190) | human gut metagenome | biome: human gut; feature: human-associated habitat; material: faeces | place: Austria | collected 2013 | reverse complement strand
CTTGCATGTGTTAGGCACGCCGCCAGCGTTCGTCCTGAGCCAGGATCAAACTCTCAATAAAATGGTATCTTAAAGCCGAAGCTCTAAAATCAATTTCATTCTTCGTTCGCTCTTAGCTTAACTCAAGAATTTTCGTTGGCTATTCAAAGAATCTCATTTCTGACATTCACTGAACAACTCTTTTGGTTCTTTTTCAGAACCTTAATTGTCCAAGGTGTTTGTTCATGTTTCTCGTTGTTTAATTTACAAGGTGCACTCCGCAGTTTCGCGGGCTTTTATTGTATCACATCAAGTTTCATTTGTCAAGAACTTTTTTCAAATTCTTTCTAACTTTTTGTGATCCGCTCGTCGCTTCGCGGTTTCTCGCTCAGCAGCGAACTCATTTAGTTTAGCACATCTTCATCCGTTTGTCAAGAACTTTTTTCGAATCTCTTCGAGCTTTTTCTTGAACCCCGTCCGATTTGCTGCGCTCCTTCAGAACGCTCGGCTATGATACCATCGAAAAACCAGTTTGTCAACCCTTTTTTTCATTATTTTTCACTCTTTTTTATATTTACTATTACTTGTGTTAATATCGGCACGACACCCCAAAATATAGCCGCTCCCACAGCCCAGCTCCAGATCGGCAGCCGGTACGCCAGAAAGCTTCCGCCAAATGCCAGCAGGCAGAACACACCTCCGGTGCTTCCCGTGCCATTTTTCCGTCTGACAGCTCCCAGCATACGTTCTGCCGCACACACCAGCATCGTCAAAAGCGCAAACAGCCCCAAAAGCTGCGCGACTGACAGCAGCAGCTCGAACCGCTGCATGACCGACAGCACAGACAGGCTTTTCGTCAGCGTGAGAAACGGCAGCGGCTCCTGCCGCGCCAGCTCCGGCGACAGGCAGGCCGCCGTCAGAAACGTCGGGACTGCCGGGAGAAGCGCAGACGCCGCTGCCGCGCCGAATGAAATGCGCGGTACTTCGTCCTCCGCCGTGACAAACGCCATGCAGGCCTGCCCCAGACACAGGCAGAACGCCAGCGCGGCATCCGCCGGAACGCCCTGCGGGCGGCTCCAATCTGCCTGCACGTGCCGCAGGGATGCTGCGGCAATGACCGCATACAGTCCCGCGAGGCACAACGCAAGCACTGCACAGACACGTCCGGCTGCCAGCCGTCCCTTTTGTCCGGCCAGCGCCGCCAGCAAAAGCGGGATCGCGGGCAGGAACGGGCCAAGGTCGTCTTCAAACGCGATCTGACTGGCCGCAGCAGCGCCCGAGGCCGCAAACAGCAGCCACAAAAGCTCCGCCGCTGCCATGATCCGTCCGCCACCAGCTCCGAACGCGCGGGCAAACGCCTGCCGCATACACAGGCCGGAGTGCCGCTGCATCGCCTGCTGGCAGGCGGCAAGCGCGCAGGCGAGGATACTCCCGCCCAGCACCCACAGCCAGCCGCAGCCCGGCAGCGCCATCGCCGCCGGAACGCTCAGCGCACACAGGCTCCACGCGCGCACCTGTCTCGGCGTCAGCTTATCCTGCAAGAATGATCCCTCCGTTTTCCCCCGGCAGCAGAATCGCCGGGTCGAGTGCTTCGCCGCGCAGAAGCGCGGCGTGCGCGTCCGCAAGCGTCACCGCACCGGGGTGCGCCTGCAAAAATTCCACGCAGCCGTCTGCATCCAATGCATCCATCCGCGCCAGATACAGCTTTGCCGCCGGGCGGAACTGCCGCTGCCGCACCGCTGCGGGCAGAAGCGATTGTGTGCTTTGCAGGAGAATAATATGCTCCGCCGTGTCCAAAAAGAGCGTGCCCTCCGCCCCTTCCCGCATGGCGGCAAGCGCGTCCGGGAGCGTCGTGCCGGAGCCGGATGCGCCGTTGTCGCTTTCCACGGTGATCCGCCCGTCCTCCTGCGCGATCACGAGCACCTGCGCAGGCAGGAGCTTCGCCGCGTCCGTCCCCGTGCGCGGCAGCATACAAAGGCTGACCACCGACGCGGCCGCCAGCAGCGCGATACTGATTTTATTGAGCATGACCGTCCCCCTGATTTTTCAGATCCTGCGGGTGCAGCGCCGTGTCGCGCCATTTCTGCCGCACCAGAAGCGGGCGCAGCACGGCGCGTCTTGCCCGCGCGTCGGAAAACGGCGCGAGATAGGACACATCCAGACTCGTCAGCCCCGACAGGTGGATCAGCAGCGCAATGCCGCCTGCCGTCAGGGCGAACAGCCCGCCCGCTCCCGCCAGAATCGCCAGTGCGAAGCGCCAGATGCGAACGGCGTCGGACAGATCCCGGCTCGGAAGCGTAAAGCCGCAGATCCCGGCGGAGGCCGTGACGATCAGCGCGGCGGGCGAGACGAGCCGCGCATCGACCGCCGTTGTGCCCACGACGAGGCCGCCGATGATGGAAACCGCCGTGCCGATGGCCTGCGGCAGATGAAGCCCCGCCTCCTGCAAAAGCTCAAACGCGGCAAGCAGGCCGACCACCTCGAAAACCGTATCGAACGGCACCTCGCGCTTGGATTCGATGGTCGCCAGCAGCAGCTTTGTCGGGATCATCTCCTGATGGTACGTCGCCATGGCGACATACAGCCCCGGCAGCAGCAGCGCGGCCAGCAGCGCCAGATACCGCAGCACGCGCAGGCAGGACGCCGAGAGATAGTCGACCGCGCGGTCCTCCGTCGATTTCATGAGAATGCCGAGATCGACCGGGGCCAGATACCCCAGCGGCAGCCCGTCGACCAGCAATCCGACCTGTCCGTTCAGAAGGCCCTGGCAGAAGGTATCCGGGCGCTCGGTGTATTGTAATAACGGAAAGGCTGTCCGGCGGGAACCGGTCACGTATTCCTCGACGCTTGCGGGCGTGAGCATCCCGTCAATGTCGATATTCTCCAGCCGCTTTTCCATGCGCCGGACAAGCTCCGGCGCGGTCAGGTCGGCGAGATAGCAGACCGTGACGGCGGTTTTCGTGCGCAGGCCGACGGTCTTCTGCGAAAAGCGCAGCTGCGCCGTGCGCAGATGGCGGCGCAGGAGGCTGGTGTTGATGCGCATCGTCTCTGTAAACGCGTCCTTCGCGCCCTTGACAGTGTTTTCCGACTCCGGCGCGGAGGGGCCGCGCCGGGCGCTCGTTTTCGTTTCGAAGCAGAGCGCCGTGTCCGTGCCCGGAAAAATGACAGCGCAATAGCCGTGCAGCAGCTTGTCCGCCGTCTGCGCGGGGTCTTGCGTGCGCTCGGCGACGGCGCAGTAGACTCTCGCCCGCTCCGCCTGCGTCAGAACCTCCTGTATGCTCCCCGGCGTGACCGTCTCCATCAGCGGCTTCAGCACCTGCTCGGCGATATCTCCGCCGGAGGTCAGCCCGTCCAGAAACAGCAGTCCCAGCCTCTGCCCGCCGACCGTGATCTGCCGGGTATTGAGATCCGCCGTATCCCCAAAGCACGCCTGCACGTCCTCCATGCCCCAATGCGCCATGGTTTTGCCTCCTGTTTGGATGATTCTTCTGTCATTTTTCCGCAAACGCAGAAAAGTATACCTGTTTTCCGCGTCACAGGTTTGCATATCCCGGCTGTTTGTGGTAGACTATAGCGAAAGCGATTTGAAATCACACATATATAATATGTATCTGGAGATGTACCGCCATGTATGAATTGATCACCGACAAGACGCTTGCGGAATACGAGGCGTTTTTACAGAGCCATCCGAAGGGCCATTTTGCGCAGAGCAGTCTCTGGGCCAAACAGAAGCCCATGTGGACATGGGACGCTGTCGCCGTGCGCGGCGAGGACGGGAAAATCAAAGGCTCTCTGGCCCTCATGACCCGCAAGGTTCCCGGCATCGGCCGGACGCTGATGTACGGCTGCCGCGGCCCGGTCTGCGATCTGGACGACCGCGAGACGTTTGCCCAGCTGCTGGAGGGCGCGAAGGCGCTGGCGAAAAAATACAAATCATATGTTATCAAGCTCGACCCGGACGTGCCGTCGAGCAACACGGCATTCGCCGCGCTCATGCAGTCGTTCGGCTTCCGGTGCAAGGAGGGCGGGAAGAATTTTGAGGCCATCCAGCCGCGCTATGTCTTCCGTCTGAACGTCGAGGGCAAAACGGAAGATGAGCTTATGGCGGCCTTCCACCAGAAATGGCGCTATAATATTCGCCTGGCCGAGCGCAAGGGCGTAAGCGTGAAGATCTGCGGCAAGGAAATGGTTCCGGCGTTCGCCGATCTCATGCTGACGACCGGCGTGCGCGACGGCTTTGTCACGCGCAAGCCGGAGTATTTCGCGAATATGCTCGACAATCTCGGCGAGCACGCGCGGCTCTACATGGCCTTTGACCCCGAGGGCACGCCCATCGCGGGCACGCTTGCCATCCACTACGGCGACAAGGTCTGGTATCTCTACGGCGCGTCCAGCAACGAGCACCGCAATCTGATGCCCAACTATTTATTGCAGTGGCGCATGATCCAGTGGGCCATTGAAACCGGCTGCCGGGTCTACGATTTCCGCGGCGTATCCGGAAACGTCTCCGAGGATAACCCGCTCTACGGCCTGTTCCGCTTCAAGCAGGGCTTCGGCGGAGACTTCACCGAGTTTGTCGGCGAAGAGGATCTGGTGCTCTCGCCGGTCATTTACTGGGCCGTGGAGCACGGCACGTCGGTCTTCAAGGATGTGCGCAAGGCCGTCTATCTCATCAAAAACCGCGATAAGAAATAACGCAGGAGGCGCAGCATGAAAGCGTATGTCGTCGACTCCGCCGCCGTGCGGAGCAATCTGCAAATTTTAAAGGAGCGCGCAGGCAGCGCAGTTCTCTGGGCCGTTTTAAAGGGTGACGGCTACGGCCTCGGCCTTGTCCAGATGGCAGCGATCTGCCGGGAAGCCGGCGTCACGCACTTTGCCGTGACGGAGGTTTCCGAGGTCAGCCGCCTGCGCGCAGACGGGTTTCAGGATTGTGACATTCTGATGCTCCGCCCGACCGCCGACGCGCAGGAGCTGACGCAGCTTCTGAACCTCGGCGCGATTCTGACCGTTTCGAGCCAGAACGACGCAGCCGTCCTGAACGGCGTGGCGGAAACGCTCGGTGTCCAGGCGCAGGTACACGTCAAGATCGATACCGGCATGGGCCGGTACGGCTTTTTGCCGGACGAGTTGGATCAGCTGCTGCCCATTTTCAAGTATATGCCCAGCCTGCACGTGACCGGCATTTATACGCATCTGCATTCCGCGTTCTGCAATCAGAAAGCGACGATTGCGCAGGCCGAGGCGTTTCAGGGCGTTCTGGACAAGCTGCACGCCGAGGGCTGCGGCACCGGCATGGCGCATATGCTGAACTCCGCCGGGCTTCTGAAATACCCCGAATACGCGATGGACGGCGTGCGCGTAGGCTCGGCCATCCTGGGGCGTGTGTCTGTGCGCGGAAATTGGGGTCTTGCCCGCATCGGCGAGTGTCAGGCAACGGTGGAAGAACTCCGTTGGCTTCCGAAGGGCCACAGCTGCGGCTACGGCGCGGGCTGGACAGCGAAAAAACCCACTCGCGTGGCCGTGTTCTCCGTGGGCTGGTACCACGGGTTCGGCGTGGAGATGGGAAACGACCTGTTCCGTTTCCGCGACTGTCTGCGCGGCATTCTGCGGAATCTGAAGCAGATGATTTTTAAGAAGCATCTTTATGTAACGGTAAACGGGAAAAAGTGCCGCGTGCTGGGCCATATCGGGATGCTGCACACGTGCGTGGACGTGACGAATCTTCCATGCGCGGTCGGCGACACGGCGGTTTTTGACATCAAGCCGCTGCTGCTCAAGGGCATCGAGGTCGTCTACCGGTGAGGAGGGGCCATGTCTGATAAAATTGCCGCCATTGCCACGGGCCGTGCCCGCACGGGCATCGGCATTCTGCGCCTGTCCGGCGACGGGTGCATTGAGGCCGCAGGGCAGGTCTTCAGGCTGAACTCCGGCAGGCCGCTTTCTTCCCTCCCCGACCGGAAGCTTGCGCTCGGCACGCTCTTTGACGCACAGGGACGCCCCATCGACCACTGCATGGCGTTCATCTCCCGCGCCCCGCATTCGTACACCGGCGAGGATACCGCCGAAATTCAATGCCACGGCTCCCCCGCCGCACTGACCGCTGGACTTGAGGCGCTGTTCGCCGCAGGCTTCCGGCAGGCGCGGCCCGGCGAATTCACACGCCGCGCATTTCTAAACGGCCAGATGGACCTGACGCAGGCCGAAGCCGTGATCGATCTCATCGACGCCGAGACAGCCGACGCGGCGGCAAACGCCGCCGGACAAGTTGCAGGTGCGATCCGCAAAAAGATCGACCCGATCTACGACGGCTGGGTCGATCTGTGCGCGCATTTCCACGCCGTGCTCGATTACCCCGACGAGGATATCGACCCCTTCACGCTCTCCGGCTATGAAGCGTCGCTGACGGCAAGCAGCCGGCAGCTTACCGCGCTGCTTTCCTCCTGTCGTCGCGGCCGGATGGTGCAGTCCGGAATCAAGGCGGTCATTCTGGGCAGTCCGAACGCCGGAAAGTCCAGTCTTCTCAACCGCCTGTCCGGCTTTGACCGCGTGATCGTCACCGACATTCCCGGCACGACGCGCGACACGGTCGAGCAGACCGTCACGCTCGGGCGGCACCTTGTCCGGCTGGTCGACACGGCGGGCATCCGCGACACGCAGGATGTGATCGAAAAAATCGGCGTTGACCGCTCGATGGAGGCCGCGAAGGACTGCGATGTAGCGCTGTATGTCCTTGATAATTCCAAGCCTATGACGGAAGAGGATCGCCGCGCGATGGGCGCGGCGCTCGAAGCGCCGGAGGCGATCGCGATTCTGAACAAGCAGGATCTGCCCGGCGCGATCGAGCCGTCCGATCTGCCGTTTTCGTATATCATCCCCGTCTCCTGCAAGGACGGCACAGGCTTTGACCTGCTGGAGCAGGCGTTTGATATGCTCTTCCCGGACGATGCGCCGTGCGACGGCTCGCTTCTGACGAACGCACGGCAGGCCGGCGCCATTCTGCGCGCAAAAAAATCCGTCGACTCCGCCGTGCAGAGCCTACGTGCGGGTATGACGCCCGACGCGGTGCTGGTCGATCTGGAAGCGGCCATGGATGCGCTCGGCGAGGTCACGGGCCGGACGATGCGCGAGGATATCACGAACCGCATTTTTGAGCGGTTCTGCGTTGGAAAATAAGCCACAGAAATCAGGTTTTACTATGATCTATCTCGACAATTCCGCCACCACGCAGCCCTGCCCCGCCTGCGTGCGGGCCATGACAGAGGCGCTCACGGACTGCTGGGGCAATCCGTCGTCCGTCTACGCGCTCGGCATTGACGCCGCCCACCGTCTGCGGCAGGCGCGGCAGGCGGTCGCCGCCGCCCTCGGCGCGGAGCCCGACCGGGTGTTTTTCACCTCCGGCGGCACGGAGGCCGACAACTGGGCCATTCTTTCCGCCGCCGAGCGTCTCGGCAAGCGCGGCCGCCACATCATCACGACCGCCGTGGAGCACCACGCTGTCCTGCACCCCATGCAGAAGCTGGAAGCGAAGGGCTTCGAGGTCACATATTTGCAGCCTGACCACGACGGCAATATTACAGTCGAGGAACTGAAAAAGGCCCTCCGGCCCGATACCATTCTCGTCTCCGTCATGATGGTCAACAACGAGACGGGCGCGGTCATGCCGATTGCCGACATGGTCAAGGCCGTGCGCCGCGCTTCCCCGCTGGCGCTGTTCCATACCGACGCCGTGCAGGGCTTTTTGAAGGTTCCATTCCGCGCCAAAGCGCTCGGCGCGGACATGATCTCCGTCTCCGCGCACAAGATCCATGCCGCCAAGGGCACGGGCGCGTTATATATCCGTCCCGGCCTTCCCCTCCCCGCGTTTATAAACGGCGGCGGACAGGAGAGCAACTACCGCTCCGGCACGGAAAATATGCCCGGCATCTGCGGCTTCGGCGCAGCCTGCGCCGGCACGGATGCAAAGGCGGACATGGAACACATGGCGCACCTGCGCGATCTGGCCCGGGAAAAGCTGGCTCAAATTGACGGACTTGTTCTGATCGGCAGCCAGACCGCGCCGCACATCGTCAACCTGTCCCTGCCGGGCCTCCGTTCACAGGGCATTATCAACTGTCTGCAGTCAGACGGCATCTATGTCTCGGCAGGCTCCGCCTGCTCCAAGGGCCACCGCAGCCACGTGCTTGAGGCCATGCACCTGTCTCCCGCCGTCATCGACGGCTCCATTCGCGTCTCGTTCTCCCGCGACAACACGGAAGCTGACGTTGACGCGCTCTGTCAGGCGCTCCTGCACGCAAAGCAGACGCTGAAGGGCTGAAAACGACACGAATCCCCGCTTGCTTCGCTGAAAACCCCAGTGAAGCAAGCGGGGATTTATTCAGTGCTGCCCCTGTAGGGGTCGATGCCCACATCGACCCATTGGGAAGTTACGAATTCGCCGAAGATTACCGTAAAAACGGCACATTCTGCCGGGCCGATGCAATACCCGCAGGCTAGTTTCGAGGCGCAACCGCGCATAGCGCAGCTCTTAGCGTCGAAGTGGGCATCGGCCCCTACTCACAAAACAGAGCGCCTTCCGCAAAACAGCCGCCTCCGCTCAGTTTTTCAGGCTCTGCATCGGGGCCGGGATCCTGCCGCCGCGGGCGATAAAGTCCGCAGAGGACTCCGGATGCACCGGCATGATAGGCGCTGCGCCGAGCAGGCCGCCGAAGGAGACTTCATCGCCGACCGTCTTGCCCGGAGCCGGGATGAGGCGCACGGCGGTCGTCTTGGAATTGACCATGCCGACGGCGGCTTCGTCGGCAATAATGGCGGAGATCGTCTCCGCGCTCGTGTCGCCGGGCACGGCGATCATATCGAGCCCCACCGAGCACACGCACGTCATGGCCTCGAGCTTGTCGAGCGTCAGAACGCCGCTGCGCGCCGCGGCGATCATGCCCTCGTCCTCGGACACCGGGATAAACGCGCCGGACAGTCCGCCGACAGAGCTGGACGCCATCAGCCCGCCCTTCTTGACCGCGTCATTGAGAAGCGCCAGTGCCGCCGTCGTTCCATGCGTCCCGCAGGTTTCAAGGCCCATTTCCTCCAGAATGCGCGCCACGCTGTCGCCCACGGCGGGTGTCGGGGCGAGGGACAGGTCGACCACGCCGAACGGCACGCCCAGCCGCCGGGACGCTTCCCGCGCCACCAGCTGGCCCATACGCGTGATGCGGAAGGCCGTTTTCTTGACGCACTCGGCCACCTCGTCAAAGGGCCGGCTCTTGACGCTCTGCAGCGCGTGGTACACCACGCCCGGCCCGGATACGCCGACGCTCACGACCGCGTCGGCCTCGCCCACGCCGTGGAACGCGCCCGCCATGAACGGGTTATCCTCGACCGCGTTGCAGAACACGACGAGCTTCGCGCAGCCAAGTCCATCGCGTTCCTTTGTCAGCTCGGCCGTCTTTTTGATCGCCTGCCCCATAAGGCGCACAGCGTCCATGTTGATGCCCGCCTTTGTCGAGGCGACGTTGACGCTGGAGCAGACCAGTTCCGTCTCGGCCAGCGCCTGCGGGATGGCGGCGATCAGCCGCCGGTCGCCGGAGGCCACGCCCTTCTGCACGAGCGCGGAAAAGCCGCCGATGAAATCCACGCCGCAGGTCTTTGCGGCGCTGTCCATCGCCTTGGCAAACGGAACAAAATCCTCCGTCTCGCACGCGCTTGCGACCAGCGCGATGGGCGTGACGGAAATGCGCTTGTTGACGATGGGAATGCCAAGCTCCCGTTCGATCTGGCAGCCTGTCGCAACCAGATGCTCGGCCTGCCGGCAGATCTTGTCGTGAACTTTCCGGGCGCAGGCCTCCGGATTCGGGTCGGCGCAGTCCAGAAGCGAAATGCCCATGGTGATGGTGCGGATGTCCAGATGCTGATGGTCGATCATATCGACCGTGGACATGATATCGGAATGGTTCAGCATGATCTGTCCCCTCCGTCAGATGGTGTGCATGGCAGTGAAAATATCCTGCCGCTGGATGCGGATGGACAGGCCCATCTGTTCGCCCTTTTCTGTGACGCGGGCCTGTACCGTGTCAAACTCCGGCGCGCCTGCCGTCCATTCGACGAGCATGATCATGGTAAACGTGCGCTGCATGATGGTCTGGCTGATCTCCACGACGCTGATGTGGAGTTCTGCCAGCAGCGTGCAGACCTCGGCGATGATGCCGACCCGGTCGGGGCCGACGACGGTGATAATGGCTTTCATTCGTGCTTCCTCCCGTGATTCGGATATGGAAAAAGGGGCCATGCGGCCCCCTTTTTATTTTTAGAATTTCGTATGCTCGGCCAGCCAGTTCTTCAGTTCGCTGATGGGAACGCGAACCTGCTCCATAGAGTCGCGTTCGCGGATGGTGACGGCGTTGTCTGCCGGGGTCTTGTCGTCGCCGACGGTCGCAAAATCGACCGTGATGCAGTACGGCGTGCCGATCTCGTCCTCGCGGCGATAGCGCTTGCCGATGGAGCCGGTGTCGTCGTAGTCGAGCATAAAGTCGCCGCACAGATCCTGATAGATCTTTCTTGCAGGCTCGGCCAATTTCTTGCTCAGCGGCAGAATCGCAGCCTTGTACGGGGCCAGCGCCGGATGCAGGTGCAGGACCACGCGCACGTCGTTCTTTGCCTCGTCGATGACCTCCTCGTCATACGCTTCGCACAGGAACGCCAGCGCCACGCGGTCGCAGCCGAGCGACGGCTCGATGACGTAGGGGATATAATGCTCGTTTGCTTCCTGATCGAAATAGGTCAGATCCTTGCCGGATGCCTCCTGATGGCGCTTGAGGTCATAATCGGTGCGGTCGGCAATGCCCCAGAGCTCGCCCCAGTCGGTGAACGGGAACGCATACTCAATATCGGTCGTGGCTCTGGAATAGAAGGCCAGCTCCGCCGGCTCATGGTCGCGCAGGCGCAGGTTCTCCTCGCGGATGCCAAGGCTCTTGAGCCAGTTCACGCAGTAGTCCTTCCAGTATGCGAACCATTCGAGGTCCGTGCCGGGCTTGCAGAAGAATTCGCATTCCATCTGCTCAAACTCGCGGGTACGGAAGGTAAAGTTGCCCGGGGTGATCTCGTTGCGGAACGCCTTGCCGACCTGGCACACGCCGAAGGGCAGCTTGCGGCGGGTGGTGCGCTGGATGTTCGCGAAGTTCACGAAGATGCCCTGCGCCGTCTCCGGCCGCAGATAGCAGGTCGAGGAGGAATCCTCGGTGACGCCGATGGCGGTCTTGAACATCAGGTTAAACTTGCGGATGGGGGTAAAGTCGTGCTTGCCGCAGACGGGGCAGACAATATCCTCATGCTCGGCAATGAACTTGTCCATCTCGTCGAAGCTCATCGCGTCGACGTTGACCTCATGATGCTCTTCGCCGATGAGCTTGTCAGCGCGGTGGCGGGCCTTGCACGCCTTGCAGTCGAGCAGCGGGTCGGAGAAGCTGGACACATGGCCGGTCGTGATCCACGTCTGCGGATTCATGATAATGGCCGCATCGAGACCGACGTTGTACGGGCTTTCCTGCACGAATTTCTTGAGCCACGCCTTTTTGACGTTGTTCTTGAACTCAACGCCGAGAGGGCCGTAGTCCCAGCTGTTGGCCAGGCCGCCGTAAATTTCGGAGCCTGCAAAGACAAAGCCGCGGTTTTTGCAAAGGGCAATGATCTTGTCCATGGACTTTTCGCTGTTTTTCATCATACTTCTCGTCCTCCTGACGTATATGATCAAGTTTATCCTATTATTATAATGAAAAAGCCCGCAAAGTCAACCGCGCGGCAAAAATTTGAAAGACCAGTTTTGTTTTTCCCGAAAATGTGGTATAATGCAGGAAGCAATTCGGAAAGGACATATCCATCTTGAAAGCAATCGGAAGAGTGATCCTATCGGCGATCCTTCTGGTCCTGACGGGCCTGATGATCGCGTTTGCAAAGGCCGCGCCCAGTGTGGTCTTTTCGTTCTACCCCGCCCTCTCCAGAAGCATCCTGTCGGCCATTTCCTTCGTGTCCGGGCCGATACCCATCGCGCTGTGGGAGGTGCTGGCAGTCCTGCTGGCGCTGTGGTTTTTCTATACGCTCATCCGCGTGTTCACGGGACGCCGGAGCCTGCTTTGCTGGCTGTCCGGCGTTCTGCTGGGGCTCAGCACGGGCGTGTTCCTGTTCGTTGCCATCTGGGGCCTCGGGCACTTCGGCCCGTCGGTCGATCAGACGCTTGGCCTTGACGTGCGCGAATATTCCAAGCAGGAGCTGATCGCCGCAACGGCCTATTATGCCGCGCAGGCAAACGAATACGCCGAAAAGGTCGAGCGTGACGCAGAAAATCTGACCGTCTATCCGGCGTTTTCCGAGCTTGCAAAGCAGGCCCCCGGCGGCTACGCGGCGCTTGCGCAGCAGTATGATCCGTTCACGGACGGACTCGGGCCAGTAAAGCCGTTGGCTTCGTGGCGGCTGTTCAGCCAGACCGGCACGACGGGCATCTTTATCTGCTTCACGGCGGAGGCCTGCGTCAACCCGGATACGTATACCGTGTGGATCCCCTTTACCATGTGCCACGAGCTTGCCCACCGGCAGGCCGTCACAGCCGAGGACGACGCGAACTTCTGCGCCTATCTGGCCTGTATGGCCTCGGAAGACGACGATTTTTGCTACTCCGGCGCGTTCGGCGCGTATATCTACTGCCACAACGCCCTGTCGAAGATTGACAAGACCGCCGCCAGCCAGATCTGGAGCACCCTGTCAGAAGGTGTCCTCGCCGACATCCGCGCCGCGAATGAGCATTACGCCCAATACGAGGGCAAAGTGCAGGACGCAGCCCAGAAGGTCAACGACACCTATCTGAAGGCCTTCTCCGAAGAATCCGGCGTCCAGAGCTACGGCGAAGCCGCCGATCTGCTGATCGCGTGGTACCTGAAAAATAATGCTTGACAAACGCAGCGGGATTGAGTATAATAATCGCGCTGATGGACAGTTAGCTCAGCTGGTATGAGCACATGCTTGACGTGCATGGGGTCACAGGTTCGAGTCCTGTACTGTCCACCATCTAGTAGAACCAAAAAAGATATCTACGCGAAAAACCCAGAAGTTTCAACGACTTCCGGGTTTTTTTGCGCCCAATTTTTGAAGTCGGAAAAAAAGATATCAAAAAGGGTTTTGGCAAAATCAGTGGACTTGAACCTTTACCCACGCGATTTTGGGCCGCTTTTCCGGGAATTTTTCGGGAAAGCGGCTCGCTTTTGCTCTCGGCAAAGTGTAGAATTTCGACTGGCGTTTTTGTTGGTCTTGCCGAATGCGCACTCCAAGCACAGATGCTGGTGCGTTAGCCCGCTGTGCGACGTTTCAGACGTTAAAACCGCAGGCAAGCCCCATCCCACTCCAGGACGAAAACACGGCGTATTGGCGATGCTGGGACGCGAGAAAGCAAAACACCCGCTGCAACGCAGCGGGTGGCCGTTTATCTGCTGGATCTCAGCAGAGCATCGGTTTTTAATGTCACGCCCATCATGTCTTTGTGGGCTTCGCGGGTATCGCGGCAGAGCGGCGAGAGAAACGTCAGCGCGTTCTGAATGCGGCTCAAATCAGACGCAGAGAGTGTGTTCTCATGCAGATGGCGCAGCACCCGGCGATAGGATTCGCGGAGCTTTGCATCCACGGACGGCTGAAAGAAATAGTTTGAAATCAGGCCGCCGATCAATGCAGCCTCGTTATCGGTGTACTGCATGGTGATTGCCCTCCTCTGCGATGTTCACGCAACAAACGCGGCAATCACACCACAAGATGCAGTACCGGTCTATTCGCAAACTGACGAAATATTGACTTGCAAATCCACATACAGAATGAAGCGGCGTTTCACGCTCTCCTGAAAAGAGGGTTGAAACGCCGCTTTTTTCTTTTCTTAAATTTGAAACCTGAGACGAAGGAGGTCACAAAAATGTCTGTATTCCGTGTTGAAAAGACCAAAGGTTACACGGTCATGTCCAACCACCATCTCCGCAACCATGCGCTGTCCCTCAAGGCCAAGGGCCTGCTCTCGCAGATGCTGTCGCTGCCGGACGATTGGGATTACACGCTGCAGGGGCTTGCACAGATCAACAAAGAGAGCATCGACGCCATCCGCGAAGCTGTGCGCGAGCTGGAACGTGCCGGTTACATCAAGCGCAGCCGCGAACGCGATGAGCGCGGCTGCCTGCGCGGAACCGTCTACACGATTTACGAGCAGCCGCACGCGGAGCCAACGCCGGAAAAACCTATGCAGGCTTTGCCTACATTGGATCATCCAACATTGGAAAAGCCTATGTTGGATAAACCTACGCTGGAAAATCCAATGCAATTAATTACTAAAGGAAGAAATAAAGAAAAACAAAATACAGATCAATCAATTACCGATTCAATTCCTTTCCCTTCCGGTTTTCCGGACGCTCCCACGCAGAAGCGAACAGAAGCGAAGGAATCGTTTGAACGCTACCGGGACTTGATCTTGGAGAATATCGACTACGACGTTCTGGCAAGCGATCCGCACGTTGACCGGGAGCAGCTTGACGAGATCGCCCAACTGGTGCAGGAGACGGTTTGCAGTACCCGCAGCCGAATCCGCGTTGCAGGCAATGACTATCCAGCCGAGGTCGTGCGGTCGAAGCTGCTGAAGCTGAACAGCGAACATATCCGTTTCGTCATGGACTGCTTGAAGCAGAATACAACGAGGATTCGGAATATCCGGCAATATCTGCTGACTGCGCTGTTCAATGCACCAAGTACGATGAACAGCTATTACACCGCTTTGGTCGCGCATGATATGGCAGGCGCGGCGTAGATGACTTCAAGGAAGAACCGAACTCTCTCTTGTACAACGTGCTGCTAGCATAGAGACACGCCGTCCGAGCAAATAACAAGGATGACATGGCTGTGCGGATTTCGTGATCCCTTGGCTGTATCGGTGACAGAATGGCGTGCGCCTATCGGAGCAGCCCCTTTACGATGGCATGAATATTCTGTAGTTGCTCAGGACTCAGTTTCTGCATGTCCTGAAAAACAGCACGGAGCTGTTCAGGATCTTCATTCCCATCGTCAAAGAAGTCCCTTGCGGTTATATTAAGATAATCGCAGATGTAAAAGAAGCCGCTTAATGACGGCATAGATTTCCCGGTCTCAATATTGTTGATATAACCCGGATTCTGCCCCATTGAAAGGCTCATGTCACGAGCCGAAACGCCCTTTTGTGTTCTCAACTTGGCCAGTCTCAGGGAAAACTCCTTCTCTGTCATCCCCCCACCCCCATATATTATATATTAGCCCATCTAGCATCTGTCCTCATTGGAATGCAGATGTATATTTTCTTGATATATGGGTTTGTAGATGTTATAATATATAAAGATATAGTCTGTACGACGTCGCGGAGATCCAAAATTAAATGAAAAATCAACTGCCCTCTTTTAGAGCAGTTGATTGTCTGATTTTCGTAAAGTATTTAACTTAACGACGGGGGTCTTTTCAATTACCATTTTGTAAAATCATACATGATGTTGTCGGATTTGTCAATACGAGCAAAAGAAAAGTCGAAAAGAGTTCTTTACACGGACTGCCACGTAGCAGATTTGACATTACAACGAGTTATATTTCAAAGGTTATCTTCTGTAAGCCGTCAAGTCTTCCGTCAACACGCAACAGAAACGGAGAAAAAAACTATGTCAAAGAAAGGTGAAAACATTTACAAGCGAAAAGACGGTCGCTGGGAGGGTCGATATATTCGGCTTCGCAATATTGGAGGAAAAGCGGAATACGGTTATATTTACGGAAAAAGTTACGCCGAAGTCAAGAAAAAACTTATGAACGCAAAAGTAGCCGTGCAATTGCATGCCGAAACGCGAGAAAAATCACTCGGTACATATGGTCAATTGTTGGATGATTGGCTGCATTCCTCGAAAATCACGGTCAAGGATTCAACCTATGCCCGCTATACGCATCTAGTTCAGAAACACATCAAGCCGCATTTGGGTTATTTGCAGTCTTCGCAATTAACCTCGCAGATCGTCGAGGATTTTATTGTCTCTCGACTTAAAGCAGGCAGGTTGGATGGTCAAGGTGGGCTAGCTCCAAAGACTGTTACAGATATATTAACGGTAATAAAGAGTACGATAGGATATGCAAAGTGCAGTAATTACGATGTATGCTGTAATCTCAAAAGGCTGTCTGTCAAAAAAGGCGATGTGGAAATGCGTGTCCTAACGCACACTGAACAAGCTGCTCTTACCCGAACTGTTCTGGACAATATGGACTTATATAAATTCGGTGTGCTGTTATCGTTGTATACCGGAATTCGCATCGGGGAACTGTGCGCATTAAAATGGGAGGATATATGCTTGCCTGATTCCATTCTAAAAAGTAATGGAAATTCTTCTTTTGCTTCCCATGGAAACTGTGCAGTATAGTCGAGACCAATCACATCACAATTACTAAAGAGCGGTTTGTAATGAATAGCTTCTTCAGCATTACCACCTTTTCCATGTATATAAATAACTGCTTTATCCACAATAGTTATCCTCCACAAATTCAAATTGTTACACTTAAAAAAGCGGAATTTCACCATCATAGTTTTCTGCTTTTTCCAATAGCGGTCCTTTAGCTCCCATCGTAAACGCGATGTCGCTACTGCGGATAGAGAGCAGCTCCATTCCGGGTCTCACCTTCAAAAAATCCATCATTTTCTTCGTAAGAAGAATTTGCCCCTCCTGTGAAATCTCTACCCAGCAGTAGGAACGCCCCTTGTATTTGATAAATTCGCCAGAACCTGCTGAGTAGTCAAGCAACGGTGGAGTATCGTCCAAAATGTGACCAAGTTTTGACGGATGCAAAAGGCCTTTCCGGGTGACGCAGAAGCCACCGGTAATCTTACTTCCGGTAAAAAGATATACTTTTCCTTCATCTGCAATGTGATATTCTTCCATTGCCTGCGGTGGAATCCGCAATGTTCCATCCGTCCGAATGAGTGATTTCCCGAAAATAAATTTTCCTCCCTTATTCATTTGTGGCATAAAAACACCTCCTGAAATTCCGATTTTAATGTCTCTATTATACCATAATGATACTATTATAAAAAAGGA
>OLSN01001822.1_pt1 | contig 17083 bp, 9 predicted proteins | sample 1672411 | NCBI WGS metagenome assembly OLSN01 (sample SAMEA3136683, study PRJEB25190) | human gut metagenome | biome: human gut; feature: human-associated habitat; material: faeces | place: Austria | collected 2013 | reverse complement strand
GATTAAAGTGAAAGCTCGCTTTAATAATCAGGATGATGCGCTTTTCCCTAATCAGTTTGTTAACGCTCGCATGTTAGTCGATACCGAACAAAACGCCGTGGTGATCCCCACCGCCGCACTGCAAATGGGCAACGAAGGCCATTTTGTCTGGGTACTGAATAGCGAAAACAAAGTCAGCAAACATCTGGTGACACCGGGCATTCAGGACAGTCAGAAAGTGGTGATCCGTGCAGGTATTTCTGCGGGCGACCGCGTAGTGACGGACGGCATTGATCGCCTGACCGAAGGGGCGAAAGTGGAAGTGGTGGAAGCCCAGAGCGCCACCGCACCGGAAGAGAAAGCCACCAGCCGCGAATACGCGAAAAAAGGAGCGCGCTCCTGATGCAGGTGTTACCCCCGAGCAGCACAGGCGGCCCGTCGCGCCTGTTTATTATGCGTCCTGTCGCCACCACGCTGCTGATGGTGGCGATCTTACTCGCCGGGATTATCGGTTATCGCGCCCTGCCCGTTTCGGCGCTGCCGGAAGTGGACTATCCAACCATTCAGGTGGTCACGCTTTATCCAGGTGCGAGCCCGGATGTCATGACCTCTGCCGTTACCGCGCCTCTCGAACGCCAGTTCGGGCAGATGTCTGGCCTGAAACAGATGTCGTCGCAAAGTTCCGGCGGTGCGTCAGTTATCACTTTACAGTTCCAGCTAACATTGCCGCTGGATGTCGCCGAGCAGGAAGTGCAGGCCGCGATTAACGCTGCGACCAACCTGCTACCGAGCGATCTGCCTAACCCGCCGGTTTACAGCAAAGTGAACCCGGCAGATCCACCGATCATGACGCTCGCCGTCACCTCAACCGCCATGCCGATGACCCAGGTGGAAGATATGGTGGAAACCCGCGTCGCGCAGAAAATCTCGCAGATTTCCGGCGTAGGGCTGGTCACACTTTCCGGCGGCCAGCGTCCGGCTGTTCGCGTCAAACTTAACGCTCAGGCGATTGCCGCCCTCGGCCTGACCAGCGAAACCGTACGCACCGCTATTACCGGCGCTAACGTTAACTCGGCAAAAGGTAGCCTCGACGGCCCTTCCCGCGCGGTCACGCTTTCCGCTAACGACCAGATGCAATCCGCCGAAGAGTATCGCCAGCTAATCATTGCCTACCAGAACGGCGCACCAATTCGTCTGGGCGATGTCGCTACTGTAGAGCAAGGAGCAGAAAACAGCTGGCTCGGCGCATGGGCTAACAAAGAACAGGCCATTGTGATGAATGTCCAGCGCCAGCCCGGTGCTAACATTATCTCCACCGCCGACAGCATCCGGCAGATGCTACCACAGCTCACCGAGAGTCTGCCGAAATCGGTGAAGGTGACGGTACTTTCTGACCGTACCACCAATATCCGCGCATCGGTCGACGATACCCAGTTTGAGCTGATGATGGCTATCGCGCTGGTAGTCATGATTATCTACCTGTTTTTGCGCAATATTCCGGCGACCATCATTCCCGGTGTTGCTGTACCGCTGTCGTTAATTGGCACCTTTGCGGTCATGGTGTTTCTCGATTTTTCAATCAATAACCTGACGTTGATGGCGTTAACTATCGCCACCGGATTCGTGGTCGATGACGCCATCGTGGTGATCGAAAATATTTCCCGCTATATCGAAAAAGGCGAAAAACCGTTGGCGGCGGCGCTCAAAGGCGCGGGTGAAATCGGCTTTACCATTATCTCGCTGACCTTCTCGCTGATTGCGGTGTTGATCCCCCTGCTGTTTATGGGCGATATCGTCGGGCGACTGTTCCGCGAATTTGCTATTACCCTGGCAGTCGCGATTTTGATCTCGGCGGTGGTGTCGCTGACCCTGACACCGATGATGTGCGCGCGGATGCTCAGCCAGGAGTCGCTGCGTAAACAGAACCGCTTCTCCCGTGCCTCGGAGAAAATGTTCGACAGGATAATCGCCGCCTATGGTCGTGGACTGGCGAAAGTGCTGAATCATCCGTGGCTGACCTTAAGCGTGGCGCTCAGCACGCTGCTGCTTAGCGTGCTGCTGTGGGTGTTCATTCCGAAAGGTTTCTTCCCGGTGCAGGACAACGGCATTATTCAGGGCACTTTGCAGGCACCGCAATCCAGCTCCTTTGCCAATATGGCCCAGCGGCAACGCCAGGTCGCGGACGTGATTTTGCAGGATCCGGCAGTGCAAAGTTTGACCTCATTTGTTGGCGTTGATGGCACTAACCCGTCGCTGAACAGTGCGCGTTTACAGATCAATCTCAAACCACTGGATGAACGAGATGACCGGGTGCAAAAAGTCATCGCCCGTCTGCAAACGGCGGTGGATAAAGTGCCGGGCGTCGATCTCTTCCTGCAACCAACGCAGGACCTGACTATTGATACTCAGGTCAGCCGCACCCAGTACCAGTTTACCTTGCAGGCCACGTCACTGGATGCGCTCAGTACCTGGGTGCCACAGTTGATGGAAAAACTCCAGCAGCTGCCACAGCTTTCTGATGTCTCCAGCGACTGGCAGGACAAAGGGCTGGTGGCGTATGTCAATGTCGACAGGGACAGCGCCAGCCGTCTGGGGATCAGCATGGCGGATGTCGATAACGCCCTGTACAACGCGTTTGGTCAGCGACTGATTTCCACTATTTATACTCAGGCTAACCAGTATCGCGTGGTGCTGGAACACAACACCGAAAATACCCCAGGCCTCGCGGCGCTGGATACCATTCGCCTGACCAGCAGCGACGGTGGCGTGGTGCCGTTAAGCTCAATTGCCAAAATTGAGCAGCGTTTTGCGCCGCTTTCCATCAACCATCTGGATCAGTTCCCGGTAACGACTATCTCCTTTAACGTGCCGGATAACTATTCGCTGGGCGATGCGGTGCAGGCGATTATGGACACAGAGAAGACGCTGAATCTGCCGGTGGATATCACCACGCAGTTCCAGGGCAGCACCCTCGCCTTCCAGTCGGCATTGGGCAGCACTGTCTGGCTGATTGTCGCGGCGGTGGTGGCGATGTATATCGTGCTCGGCATTCTGTACGAGAGCTTTATTCACCCGATCACCATTCTCTCGACGCTACCCACCGCAGGGGTCGGCGCGCTGCTGGCGTTAATGATTGCCGATAGCGAACTGGATGTGATTGCCATTATCGGCATTATTTTGCTGATCGGTATCGTGAAGAAGAACGCCATCATGATGATCGACTTCGCGCTGGCTGCTGAGCGCGAGCAAGGCATGTCGCCGCGCGAAGCTATTTACCAGGCTTGTCTGTTGCGTTTTCGTCCGATCCTGATGACCACTCTGGCGGCTCTGCTTGGTGCGCTGCCGCTGATGTTGAGTACCGGGGTCGGCGCGGAACTGCGTCGTCCGTTAGGTATCGGCATGGTCGGCGGTCTGATTGTCAGCCAGGTGCTGACGCTGTTTACCACGCCGGTGATTTATCTGCTGTTCGACCGTCTGGCATTGTGGACCAAAAGCCGCTTTGCCCGTCATGAAGAGGAGGCGTAAGTGAAGTTTTTTGCCCTCTTCATTTACCGCCCGGTGGCGACGATTTTACTGTCGGTCGCCATTACCCTGTGCGGCATACTGGGTTTCCGTATGCTGCCAGTCGCCCCGCTGCCGCAGGTCGATTTTCCGGTGATCATGGTCAGCGCCTCGCTGCCCGGTGCGTCACCAGAAACAATGGCGTCTTCCGTTGCCACGCCGCTGGAGCGCTCACTTGGGCGCATTGCCGGAGTCAGCGAAATGACCTCCAGCAGTTCGCTCGGCAGCACGCGCATTATTTTGCAGTTTGATTTTGACCGGGATATCAACGGCGCAGCGCGCGATGTGCAGGCGGCGATCAACGCCGCGCAAAGTCTGCTACCCAGCGGGATGCCCAGCCGTCCGACCTATCGCAAAGCGAACCCGTCGGATGCGCCAATTATGATCCTCACGCTGACATCCGATACTTATTCGCAGGGTGAACTGTACGATTTCGCCTCGACACAGCTGGCTCCGACGATTTCGCAAATCGACGGTGTCGGTGATGTCGATGTTGGCGGCAGCTCGCTGCCCGCCGTACGCGTCGGGCTGAATCCGCAGGCGCTGTTTAATCAGGGCGTCTCGCTGGACGACGTACGCACCGCCATCAGCAATGCCAACGTGCGTAAACCGCAGGGGGCGCTGGAAGATGGTACTCACCGCTGGCAGATCCAGACTAACGATGAACTGAAAACCGCCGCTGAATATCAGCCGCTGATTATTCATTACAACAACGGCGGCGCGGTTCGTCTGGGCGATGTGGCGACGGTGACCGACTCTGTACAAAATGTACGTAACGCCGGGATGACCAACGCCAAACCGGCTATTTTGCTGATGATCCGCAAGCTGCCGGAAGCCAATATTATCCAGACGGTAGACAGCATCCGCGCCCGTCTGCCGGAATTACAATCCACCATCCCGGCAGCAATTGATCTGCAAATTGCCCAGGATCGCTCCCCTACTATCCGCGCGTCGCTGGAAGAGGTTGAGCAGACGCTGGTAATCTCAGTTGCACTGGTGATTCTGGTGGTGTTTTTGTTCCTGCGTTCGGGTCGCGCCACCATTATTCCCGCCGTTGCGGTGCCGGTTTCGCTGATTGGTACGTTTGCGGCGATGTACCTGTGTGGTTTCAGTCTCAATAATCTTTCGTTAATGGCGCTCACCATCGCCACTGGCTTTGTGGTGGATGACGCCATCGTGGTGCTGGAAAACATTGCCCGTCATCTGGAGGCGGGGATGAAACCGCTACAGGCCGCGCTGCAAGGTACTCGTGAAGTCGGCTTTACAGTGCTGTCGATGAGTCTGTCACTGGTGGCGGTGTTCCTGCCGCTGCTGTTGATGGGCGGATTGCCGGGTCGCCTGTTACGCGAGTTTGCCGTGACGCTTTCTGTCGCCATTGGTATTTCGCTGCTGGTTTCCCTGACGTTAACGCCGATGATGTGCGGCTGGATGCTAAAAGCCAGCAAGCCGCGCGAGCAAAAGCGACTGCGTGGCTTTGGTCGCATGTTGGTAGCCCTGCAACAAGGCTATGGCAAGTCGCTGAAATGGGTGCTCAATCATACCCGTCTGGTGGGCGTGGTGCTGCTTGGCACCATTGCGCTGAATATCTGGCTGTATATCTCGATCCCGAAAACCTTCTTCCCGGAGCAGGACACCGGCGTACTGATGGGCGGGATACAGGCTGACCAGAGTATTTCGTTTCAGGCGATGCGCGGTAAGTTGCAGGACTTCATGAAAATTATCCGTGACGATCCGGCGGTGGATAATGTCACCGGCTTTACCGGCGGTTCACGGGTGAACAGTGGAATGATGTTTATCACCCTTAAACCACGCGGCGAGCGGAGCGAAACGGCCCAACAGATTATCGATCGCTTGCGTAAAAAACTGGCGAAAGAACCGGGAGCGAATCTGTTCCTGATGGCGGTACAGGATATTCGCGTTGGCGGACGTCAGGCTAACGCCAGTTACCAGTACACGTTGTTATCCGACGACCTGGCGGCACTGCGCGAATGGGAGCCGAAAATCCGCAAAAAACTGGCGACATTGCCAGAGCTGGCTGATGTTAACTCCGATCAGGAAGATAATGGCGCGGAGATGAACCTTATTTACGATCGCGACACTATGGCGCGATTGGGAATTGACGTGCAAGCCGCCAACAGCCTGTTAAATAACGCCTTCGGTCAGCGGCAAATCTCGACCATTTACCAGCCGATGAACCAGTACAAAGTGGTGATGGAAGTGGATCCGCGCTATACCCAGGACATCAGTGCACTGGAAAAAATGTTCGTTATCAATAACGAAGGAAAAGCGATCCCGCTGTCGTATTTCGCTAAATGGCAACCGGCGAACGCTCCACTGTCGGTGAATCATCAGGGATTATCGGCGGCCTCGACCATTTCGTTCAACCTGCCGACCGGGAAATCGCTCTCGGACGCCAGTGCGGCTATCGATCGCGCAATGACCCAGCTTGGTGTGCCTTCGACGGTGCGCGGCAGTTTTGCCGGAACAGCGCAAGTGTTCCAGGAGACGATGAACTCACAGGTGATCCTGATTATCGCCGCCATCGCCACGGTATATATCGTACTGGGTATCCTTTACGAGAGTTATGTGCATCCACTGACGATTCTCTCCACCCTACCCTCGGCGGGCGTCGGAGCGCTGTTGGCGCTGGAGCTGTTCAATGCCCCGTTCAGCCTAATTGCGCTGATAGGGATCATGTTATTAATCGGCATCGTGAAGAAAAACGCCATTATGATGGTCGATTTTGCGCTTGAAGCCCAACGGCACGGTAACCTGACGCCGCAGGAAGCTATTTTCCAGGCCTGTCTGCTGCGTTTTCGCCCGATTATGATGACTACCCTGGCGGCGCTGTTTGGTGCGCTACCGCTGGTATTGTCGGGCGGTGACGGCTCGGAGTTGCGCCAACCATTGGGGATCACCATTGTCGGCGGTCTGGTCATGAGCCAGCTTCTGACGCTGTATACCACGCCGGTGGTGTATCTCTTTTTCGACCGTCTGCGGCTGCGTTTTTCGCGTAAACCTAAACAAGCGGTAACCGAGTAAATGACAGATCTTCCCGACAGCACCCGCTGGCAATTGTGGATTGTGGCTTTCGGCTTCTTTATGCAGTCGCTGGACACCACCATCGTTAACACCGCGCTTCCCTCAATGGCGCAAAGCCTCGGGGAAAGTCCGTTGCATATGCACATGGTCATTGTCTCTTATGTACTGACCGTGGCGGTGATGCTGCCCGCCAGCGGCTGGCTGGCGGACAAAGTCGGCGTGCGCAATATTTTCTTTACCGCCATCGTGCTGTTTACTCTCGGTTCACTGTTTTGCGCGCTTTCCGGCACGCTGAACGAACTGTTGCTGGCACGCGCGCTACAGGGCGTTGGCGGCGCGATGATGGTGCCGGTCGGCAGGTTGACGGTGATGAAAATCGTACCACGCGAGCAATATATGGCGGCGATGACCTTTGTCACGCTGCCCGGTCAGGTCGGGCCGCTGCTTGGCCCGGCGCTCGGCGGTCTGCTGGTGGAGTACGCATCGTGGCACTGGATCTTTTTGATCAACATTCCGGTGGGGATTATTGGCGCGATCACCACACTGATGTTAATGCCGAACTACACCATGCAGACGCGGCGCTTTGATCTCTCCGGCTTTCTGTTGCTGGCGGTTGGCATGGCGGTATTAACCCTGGCGCTGGACGGCAGTAAAGGTACAGGTTTCTCGCCGCTGGCGATTGCTGGCCTGGTCGCAGTTGGCGTGGTAGCACTGGTGCTTTATCTGCTGCACGCCCAAAATAACAACCGCGCCCTGTTCAGTCTGAAACTGTTCCGCACTCGTACCTTTTCGCTGGGCCTGGCGGGGAGCTTTGCCGGACGTATTGGCAGTGGCATGTTGCCCTTTATGACACCGGTTTTCCTGCAAATTGGCCTCGGTTTCTCGCCGTTTCATGCCGGACTGATGATGATCCCGATGGTACTCGGCAGCATGGGAATGAAGCGAATTGTGGTACAGGTAGTGAATCGCTTTGGTTATCGTCGGGTACTGGTGGCGACCACGCTGGGCCTGTCGCTGGTCACCCTGTTGTTTATGACTACCGCTCTGCTGGGCTGGTACTACGTTTTGCCGTTCGTCCTGTTTTTACAAGGAATAGTCAACTCGACGCGTTTCTCCTCCATGAACACCCTGACGCTGAAAGATCTCCCGGACAACCTGGCGAGCAGCGGCAACAGCCTGCTGTCAATGATTATGCAATTGTCGATGAGTATTGGCGTCACCATCGCCGGGCTGTTGCTGGGACTTTTTGGTTCGCAGCATGTCAGCGTCGACAGCGGCACCACACAAACCGTCTTTATGTACACCTGGCTTAGCATGGCGTCTATCATCGCCCTTCCGGCGTTCATCTTTGCCAGAGTGCCGAACGATACGCATCAAAATGTGGCTATTTCACGGCGAAAAAGGAGCGCGCAATGAAGTTCTGGCGACCCGGTATTACCGGCAAACTGTTTCTGGCGATTTTCGCCACCTGCATTGTCTTATTGATCACGATGCACTGGGCGGTACGTATCAGTTTTGAGCGCGGCTTTATCGATTACATCAAGCATGGTAATGAACAACGGCTGCAAATGCTCGGCGATGCGCTTGGTGAGCAGTACGCCCAGCACGGGAACTGGCGCTTCCTGCGTAATAACGATCGCTTTGTATTTCAGATCCTACGTTCACTGGAGCATGATAACAACGAAGATAAGCCCGGCCCCGGTATGCCACCACACGGCTGGCGCACGCAATTTTGGGTGGTTGATCAAAATAATAAAGTGCTGGTTGGCCCGCGAGCACCGGTTCCACCCGACGGCACACGGCGGCCCATTATGGTCAATGGTGCGGAAGTTGGCGCGGTGATCGCCTCCCCTGTTGAACGACTGACCCGTAATACTGATATCAATTTTGACAGACAACAGCGGCAAACCAGTTGGCTGATTGTGGCTTTATCTACCTTATTAGCGGCGCTGGCGACATTCCCACTGGCGCGCGGTTTGCTGGCTCCGGTAAAACGACTGGTGGATGGCACGCACAAACTGGCAGCGGGTGATTTCACTACTCGCGTAGCCCCCACCAGCGAAGATGAGTTGGGCAGACTGGCAGAGGATTTCAATCAACTCGCCAGCACACTGGAGAAAAACCAGCAGATGCGCCGCGATTTTATGGCCGATATTTCTCATGAACTGCGCACGCCTTTAGCAGTACTGCGCGGCGAACTGGAAGCCATTCAGGATGGTGTGCGTAAATTCACGCCGGAGACGCTGGCTTCTTTACAGGCAGAAGTCGGAACACTGACAAAACTGGTTGACGATCTCCATCAATTGTCTATGTCTGATGAAGGCGCTCTCGCCTATCAAAAAGCACCGGTAGATTTGATCCCACTGCTGGAAGTGGCGGGAGGCGCATTTCGCGAACGATTCGCCAGCCGTGGCCTGAAATTGCAATTTTCCCTGCCAGACAGTATTACCGTATTTGGCGATCGCGATCGTTTAATGCAGTTGTTCAATAACTTACTGGAAAACAGCCTGCGCTACACTGACAGCGGCGGCAGCCTGAAAATCTCTGCCGAGCAGCACGACAAAACGGTGCGCCTGACCTTTGCCGACAGTGCGCCGGGTGTCAGTGACGATCAGTTACAAAAATTGTTTGAACGTTTTTATCGCACCGAAGGTTCCCGCAACCGCGCCAGCGGTGGTTCCGGGCTGGGGCTGGCGATTTGCCTGAACATTGTTGAAGCACATAACGGCCGCATTATTGCCGCCCATTCGCCTTTTGGCGGGCTTAGCATTACAGTAGAGTTACCGCTGGAACGGGATTTACAGAGAGAAGTATGACCGAGTTACCAATCGACGAAAACACACCGCGTATTTTGATCGTGGAAGATGAACCGAAGCTGGGGCAGTTGCTCATTGATTATCTGCGTGCTGCGAGCTATGCGCCAACGTTGATTAGCCACGGCGATCAGGTACTGCCATATGTGCGCCAGACACCACCGGATCTGATCCTGTTGGATCTGATGCTCCCCGGCACCGATGGCCTGACGCTGTGCCGGGAAATTCGTCGTTTTTCTGACATTCCGATCGTGATGGTGACGGCAAAAATCGAAGAGATCGACCGCCTGCTGGGGTTGGAGATTGGCGCAGATGACTATATCTGCAAGCCGTACAGCCCACGGGAAGTGGTAGCGCGCGTCAAAACCATTTTGCGCCGTTGCAAACCGCAGCGTGAGTTGCAGCAACAGGATGCTGAAAGCCCGTTGATTATCGACGAAGGTCGTTTTCAGGCTTCCTGGCGCGGTAAAATGCTTGACCTGACGCCTGCAGAATTTCGTCTGCTGAAAACGCTCTCTCATGAACCAGGAAAAGTGTTCTCCCGCGAGCAGTTGCTGAACCATCTTTATGACGACTACCGCGTGGTAACCGACCGTACCATCGACAGCCACATTAAAAACCTGCGCCGCAAGCTGGAATCTCTCGACGCCGAACAGTCATTTATCCGCGCCGTTTACGGCGTCGGTTACCGCTGGGAAGCCGACGCCTGCCGCATCGTTTAACATTTTTACCTGCCGGAGGTGGCCTTCAGACCAGATCCGGCAACATTATCCCACGCATGGTCAGCAAACTGACATTATCTCTCCGCCCTGGCAGGCACCAGAAAATCGCTCATACTTTAATTGGCAAACAGTACCTTTAGATGCTGTTTTCGATACGCAATTTCAATCAAGGAGTCATTATGGCTGGTTGGTTTGAACTCAGTAAGAGCAGTGATAATCAGTTCCGGTTTGTGCTAAAAGCGGGCAATGGTGAGACTATCCTCACCAGCGAGCTGTATACCTCAAAAGCCTCTGCGGAAAAGGGCATCGCGTCGGTGCGTAGCAACAGCCCGCAAGAAGAACGCTATGAGAAAAAAACGGCAAGCAATGGCAAATTCTATTTCAATCTGAAAGCCGCCAATCATCAAATTATCGGCTCCAGCCAGATGTATGCCACCGCGCAATCTCGTGAAACCGGAATAGCCTCCGTTAAAGCAAATGGCACAAGCCAGACGGTGAAAGACAATACGTAATTACGATGCCGGGCGTAGGTTGTTGGCGTCCGGCTTTATATCAAAATAACGCTTATTTATTGATAATTAAGATTAACCTCCGTCATTAAAATAATGAGTAAATAAGTTTCAGTATCAGAATTTATCACGCCCCACAATCACCAATCTGATCCACCACCGTCAGATACCAGTCACTGTCATAACTGTAAAGTTGACTTAAATAAAATACCAGTCCATCGTTACTCTCTTCTGGCGCAGCGACCACACGCACGGCCCCGTATTCCATTCGACGCGCTGCGGCAATCTGCGCATCAGAAATAGTATTTTGCGGTGAACCAAACATCTGCGTGAAGACCAAACTACGGCTGACTTTATGGTGAACATCGCTATTGCTAATAAAATACCCCTGCTTATTCCAGCCACGTTCGCAGTTAAATTTCGGGATAGCTTTCTTATTAAATTCGTCATCTCGCGGAACATGTTCCCCTGCCGAGGGCCATGGGAAATACTCGGGAACAGGTTGCCTGAAATTAATTTGCTTAAGATTTTCAACATCCATCGAAGCACCACGGTGGAAAAGAACATACAAACCCGTTTTTTTATCAATTAACGAGTTGATTAATTGGGCATCTTCTTGCTGAAAGCCCATAATCACCTTTCTGGCTGTTTCCTCCAGCGTACACCCGGCATTGGCGGGTAAAGAAAAGAATATCAGCCCCACCAGCATCATTCCTTTTTTTAACATCAGCATTGTTTGCATCTTCTCATCATGGGGCTCATATTACACATTTAACAATTTTCAGGATAAACCTTACACCATACTGTTAACCTGGCCGGGTAATTCGCTAGCTGGAATACGAAAGGTATACCAGGCATAACGACAGCGTTTCCACAGGCTGGAGAAATGGAGATGATAAAGGCAATCTGCAATAATTTCGTTATCTGGATATAAAGACTCGGCAAAATGTGTCCAGCGCGCACTGAGTTTCATGTTAAACAGTTTTTCATCTTCTTTGTTACCATACAGGCGCGACAAAGTAATCATTGCTTCGAGCGTACCTTTATTCGCTTCTTCTTGTACCTGTTGGAGGTGCAAATGAGCAAGTGAGAGTTCTTTCACCTCAAAGATATTAAGTAAAAAAAGCCCCCATGCTTTTTCATGTCCAGCTTCATGAGCCAGAAATAAATTGTCAAGGAGATTTTTTTCATAAATAGCCCGTGTTTCTTTAGAAATTTCTTGTTTATTTAGTGCCTGGTAGCAGATAGCAATGCTAAAATAAATATTTTGTAGATCTTGTTGATGTTCGCTATAACCATAATTTTTTACCAGTGGATAAGATACCGAGCTATGGAAATTTAGGTCATCTTGAAGTATTTTAAGTGCCCGTCGAAAATACTCCAAAGCTGTAGATGGTTCATAAGGTAATTTTGTATTGTCTTCCTTATCCAAATATTCAAGAGCAACTAAATTTAATGCGGCAGGAATATTTCTTTGCTTACCAATTGTCGCAAGCGGAATGAAATAATCAGAAAGGTCAAACCAACTCAAATCTTTTATTGCCGACCGCCAATTATGATTGTATTTAATGTCACTAGCTTTTTCCAGCCAAGCATCGCCCTGCCCTTCATCTTTTTCAAAACCCAAAATACCCTCTCGCTGGAAAAACCCCCTATAAATAACAGGTGTAGCATAAGTTGTATTCTGTGAATTTTGGCAGATAAAATTATATATCCAGAATGAATCTGGATAATAACTTAATGCAAATTTTATCGCGTACGCAGTGTAATAATTATTGAGCTTCATGTCTTCCATCACCGCTCGCTGTATACAGCACCACAACTTATCGTGATCGTTCTGCTTGTTATAGCAGGCAAGTAACCACTCTAGGGCATTATGGCGACATTCCTGAAATTGTGCGTGCTGAGCAATATTCTCTGCTAAGTCGATTGCATATTGTTGCTCCTCGGGCGCAATGTCCTCAATGCTGACATCTCGGTAATCATCCCACCAAAGTAAGAGATCCATATAGTCATGTTCTTCGGTAGATAAGTGCTTACAGGTTACTGAATCCAGCAATTCGGAAATTTCTTTATGCGACCCTCCCCAGCGTGGCATTCGAAATGGTATATATTCAACAAAAGGATAAAAAGTGTGAGGAAAAATAGTCAGGCAAACAGAAAGCCAATATTTTTGCCCACCATCATCATCATACTCAGGAAGTATATTGGGGCGAGGCAAAACGGGGCATATTGCATGCTCAAACGAAAGTCCGGAATACGCCATCAACGCTTCCACTTCTTGCGGGGAGCGGCGGTGATAATTTTTCAGTGCGATCATTAATGGTATTCCTGCGACACTATCACCGTTAAGGTGTGCCGCCAGCCAGGCTGGCTGACCAAATACTTTTGAGTTGGTGCTGGTAAGTAATGCAGCCATCCATTGTCGTGGGTCACAATCAATTGCTTTAAGTGTAGCGATGACCATTTGTTCATTACATGCACCAGCACAAAGCCACATTGCATGTGTGGTATCATTTGCCCAGCCATAACTGCGATATAACCATGCACGGTGATTCCAGTATTGTGCTTCGGCAAGCCAGGCATGTGTAGAATGAGGTCTTGCTTGCTGCCAGGTTTTAATGAGTCTTAAACCTTCTGTTCCGGCATCAACTAGCGTGTTCATATCATAAAAATAGTTGCACATTTGGGTCCAGGATAAAAAATAGCGCTTTTCAGCCTGACGAGAAGTGAAACTCTCCTGTAATGCCTGGTTATAAATTTCATCTAGTTCCTGATAACGTTTTTCTTGTAACATATAAGGAATATTTGCGATTTGCCATTTTCTCTCAAGAGTATTAAGTGGCATTTTTTGGTCACACATCTTTTGCATTGCACTGAGTAAACGAGCATCCTGTTCCATAGATATCCTTTTAATTAGGTTCAAAAATTTTAAATTCATTCCACGGCAATTTTTTCCAGTTACTGGATGGATCTTTCAACCATGCAGTGACTTCCTTTAAATCACGGTTCGCAGTGGCGACGGGGGTATCGTATATCATTAACCATTTTTGTCGGGCGCGAACATAAGCACTGGCATAATCTTCCCATGAAGCGAAACAATCTTGTGCTCTTTGAGCATTCAGTAATAACACTATCCAGGCCTGGTTTTCATCGCACCAGCCTAAACCGGCGATGCAACGAGTTAAAAAAGCAGTGCGCATACAGTCAAACGCCAGCCCATCCAGAACCTGGCCTTGTGCTGCCAGTTGTTCGTAAAAATCATGTGGAGAATTACCAAGCCCTATAGCCCAGCGCTGTAATATAACGCCAATTTGTTGACGGAAATCTTCGTTGCTTTGGTAAGTTTCTGTTCCTAGCTCTTGTTTAACCTGTAGTGCAAGTTGTTGACGCTTATCATCAGTCAACTTTAAATCCAACGTGAAGCCATTTACTGACAGTCCATTACGACGAGCAACTATATCACCAATTGCTAATGCCCACTTACGTCTCTTTGTTGCTCGTCTTTTGTCCTTGATTAGATCCTTTTCTTTTTCTTTAGCAATAAAAGCATCGATTTGTGGTTTGTTTTTTTTGTATCTATAGATAAAAATAAATATTGCGACCAGGAGAACAATGATAAGACTCATTATTTTTCAACCTCTGACAGGGGTAAGTAATGAGATGTCTGTAATGTCAAACTCTCTATCTCAAAGGAAATGTTGCTGATATTTTGACCTGCAAATTGCGGATGCCACTCAGCGCCAGGGAATAACATTTCCGCAGAAGTAGCAACTATAGGGTCAATAGCATTAAGATAATGTAACTTATCAGGTGCGCTGTGTAACAGTAACCACTGCAACTCCACTGAAGGATTTGTAAAATGTTCTAATAAATGAAAGTTATTATGTAGTACGCTTAGTAAAAAACTGGTTTCGTATACTTCCGTTACATATTTCCACCCCTGATATTCAGGTGTATTTTCATAAACAATACCCATACCTTCACAATCACTATGTCGAACTGCTTGTGGTGATAATAGTTGCAAAAGAGACAAAACATCGTCCGCATATTTTTTAACTGGATGACGATTTTGCTTACCTTTTATTTGATCAATTTCAAGTGAATCACCAACAACATTGAGAGCAATAGTAACATGAGGAATATTATTATTATCACGCAAACTGAATAACCGTAATTTATGTTGCTCAATTTGATTTGCATAATACTCACCATAACCACCGGTAAGATTTTTTCGATCATCAAACTGGCCTACGCAATGTTGCATATGCCATGATTCATAAGCCATTTCACGACGAAGGTTCGAATGACTGGCATCAAACTCAACAATTTTTCCGTCTGGCACATCAAGTATTGACTTTACAGTATTTTGTTCACTCGGCTGCCACCCTTTCTCGCGTCGTTGAAGCATCTTTTCATGCTCTTCTTCACGCATTCTGAACGCAACGTAGCAGGTTATGCGCTGTAGTTTTGATTCCAGACGGGTACCACATTTCCTGGAAAGAAATTCCACCAACTCCCGTTCTTTGGTTAATATTTGTTGATGATCGGTTTCGATATAATAAAGTGTCGCAGTTGATACTGAGGCAGTATTAAACTTCGATACCAGCCATTCCGGGATTACATCATCATTTTTATTAAACAGTGAATATTCTGCAAGCGAGTTAATTTGTTGCACCATTGGAAAGTCACTAATTAGCCATCGATAAAAATGGTTGAGTAACCATTTTTGGATGGTCTCATTATCCTGGCGAAACAGACTTCTTTGCAAAATTGCTGTTTTTACTTCCGGGGCATTAATTACATCCCTTGCATTATAATTCTGGTGAATATTTCCAGTCATAACATCCGCCCGTGTTTATTATATCACTCAAAGCAATAATTGTTGACTATAGATTTTTTATCTAAATCAGCATGGTTGCAGGTACATACTCAAGTAAGCCACTCAAGAAAATAACGTAAACTCAATAGTGGCAGCGTCACAAACTTTGGAAATTATGTCTTATATTTGCAGTTTATTTTAGTGAATAATTGAGATAAATGACATTATTTTACATCCTCAATAATTCAGGCTGTAAGAGGACGGCAAATACATTCATAATTATCAGGGGATGAACATTCAGGAAAGTAGTCAGTATCGTCAACTTTTTCTTTTATCACTACATGAAGATTTCGTGTAGATACTCCCATCTCTGCCACTTCTCCCCTCACATTTACACTGGAGCTAAACCCGCCGATTGCGCTACAATGCCCGCCCTTAAAGTGGGGGCACTCCCCTAACCGCTTCATCAGGTGAAGCGGCTCTGACCTGTCATCAGAACGAGAGAATTATGTTTAAACCGGAACTCCTTTCCCCGGCGGGAACGCTGAAAAATATGCGTTACGCTTTCGCTTATGGCGCAGATGCTGTTTATGCGGGCCAGCCGCGTTACTCCCTGCGTGTGCGCAACAACGAATTCAACCACGAAAATCTTCAGCTCGGCATCAATGAAGCCCACGCGCTGGGGAAAAAGTTTTATGTCGTGGTCAACATTGCACCGCACAACGCCAAGCTGAAAACCTTTATCCGTGACCTGAAACCGGTGGTGGAAATGGGGCCGGATGCGCTGATTATGTCCGATCCAGGGCTGATTATGCTGGTGCGTGAACACTTCCCGGAAATGCCAATCCACCTCTCGGTACAGGCTAACGCCGTAAACTGGGCGACGGTGAAATTCTGGCAGCAAATGGGTCTGACCCGCGTGATCCTCTCTCGCGAACTGTCACTGGAAGAGATTGAAGAGATCCGCAATCAGGTGCCGGATATGGAGATCGAAATCTTCGTTCACGGCGCGCTGTGCATGGCCTACTCCGGTCGCTGCCTGCTCTCTGGCTATATCAACAAGCGCGACCCGAACCAGGGCACCTGCACCAACGCCTGCCGCTGGGAGTACAACGTCCAGGAAGGGAAAGAAGATGACGTCGGCAACATCGTACACAAGTACGAGCCGATTCCGGTGCAAAATGTTGAGCCGACGCTGGGTATCGGCGCGCCAACCGACAAAGTGTTTATGATCGAAGAAGCCCAGCGTCCGGGCGAGTATATGACCGCGTTTGAAGATGAGCACGGCACTTACATCATGAACTCGAAAGATCTGCGCGCCATCGCCCATGTTGAACGCCTGACCAAAATGGGCGTGCATTCGCTGAAAATCGAAGGCCGTACCAAATCTTTCTACTATTGCGCACGCACCGCGCAGGTTTACCGTAAAGCTATCGATGACGCCGCTGCGGGCAAACCGTTCGATACCAGCCTGCTGGAAACGCTGGAAGGTCTGGCGCATCGTGGCTATACCGAAGGTTTCCTGCGTCGTCATACCCACGACGATTATCAGAACTACGAATACGGTTATTCGGTTTCTGACCGCCAGCAGTTTGTTGGTGAGTTTACCGGTGAGCGCAAGGGGGAGCTCGCGGC
>OLSN01001793.1_pt1 | contig 17236 bp, 20 predicted proteins | sample 1672411 | NCBI WGS metagenome assembly OLSN01 (sample SAMEA3136683, study PRJEB25190) | human gut metagenome | biome: human gut; feature: human-associated habitat; material: faeces | place: Austria | collected 2013 | reverse complement strand
TTAGGTAATAGTTTTATGTCGAAAAAAAAGTAGGTTACCCTACTTATTGTAAATCTATTCTAAAATTTTTTAGTTCATCAATAAATTCGTCTGTTTCTTCATCATCAGTAATATTATATATTTTATCTTTTACTTTTAATAATTCATCATAACTTATTATTGCTTCTTCTTCTTGCTTTCTTTCATAGTCAGTTAGTTCTATATTAGATGGCTTTATTTCTTCTTCCATTCTTTCGACAATATCTGAAGCAAACTTCATATTATCATTTACTTCATAAGCATCTTCCATTGTTTCAAGTGGAGATAAAGCATCTTCATGTAAATCTATACCTTTCAGAATATCCTCATTTGTATGATAATCTTCTTTTGGTAATTCTTCTCTACTTGATAATTCTCTATCAATATGAATTGGTGATGTTTGGACTCTTTTTTCTCTTAAAACATTCTTTGTATATAAACCATTATTATTAGTATTTACTGGTATTTTTTCTTCTTTAATTTCTTCTTTTACTTCTTTTACTTCTTCTACTTTTTCTAATTCTTTTGGTTCAATTATTTCCTGTTTTGGTAATTCTTTTACTATTTCTTTAGGTTCTTCCTTTGCTTCACTTAATATTAATGGAGTATCTTCATGAGTATCATTTAATTCTTCCTTAATATTATTTTCTTTTAGATATTTAGATAGTTTTCTATTTTTTAGTAGAAGTACCACAAGTAGAAAAATAACAAATACAAAAAGAAATACTACTATCCAAAAGAAAAATAAACCATTACTTGATAAGTTATTATAAAAATCATTAAATGAATTTATCATTATATTCACCTCTTACTGCGATAAAGTTAAATACTGCGCCAGCATATATGGCAGCAGTTTCCACTCTAAATATTAGGTCTCCAAAAGATACTGGGTTATAATTATTTTCTAATAAATATGTTTCTTCTTTAGGACTTATTCCGCCTTCTGGACCTATTACCATTATAATTTTAGCACAATCTTTTATGCTTTGTAAATAGTAATTTAGTAATTTATCTTTTTCTTTTGTAGATGCCACTAATTTGATATCATAATCTAGATTTACTAAATCTTTAATACTCATAATATCAGTTATTTCTGGGATATCTGTTCTTTTAGATTGCTCACTAGCCTCCTTGCAGATCATTTGCCATCTTACTTTTTTCTTACTAAATCTTTCTTTATCTAACTTAACAATACTTCTTTCCATATCGACTGGAATTATTCTTGATACACCTAGTTCAGTTAGTTTTTGAAGAATTAAATCTATTTTTTGTTCTTTTACTAAACCTATAGCTATTGTTAATTCTATATTTAGCTTATTTTCTTTACTAATAGTATCCTCTACTGAAAGAGTTAATGGATCTAGATTATCTATATTACATATATATAATACTTTATCATATACTACTTCTATTTTATCGTTTATATTCATTCGCATAACATTCTTAATATGATGAATATCTGACTCTTCAAGTATTAAGTTATTTTGTTCTTTTCTTTTGACAAAATATCTTTGCATATATACCACTCTCTTCTAGATTTATTTTCTTTTTTCTTATTATATAATACATTGGAACTATTATAAAGGCTCCTAGTACATCTACGATTACATGTTGTTTTATGAATACTGTTGATAACATTATTAATACTGATGTTATTGTTATTAATATTTTGTATTCTTTTTTTATTTCTTTGACGTCTAATGTTGATATTATAAATAATATGGCTAAGGCACAGTGAGCTGAAGGAAATAGATTTACTGGAGTATCTACTTTGTATATAATATTTATTATCCATGTTGAAATACTGTCTACTACTAGTGGTTCTCTAGTCATAGTGGTTGGTAATAGTATAAATATTATTCCTTCAAATAATGCGTATATTAGACATGTTACTATGTATCTATCAAATACTTTTTTGTTATATTTTAATATTAGTAATGGTATTAAGAATAGTAATAAATACCACAAGACATAGAATATTACAAAGGCTGGTATAAATGGTATCATATTATCAAAATAGTTATTTAGATGCATTGGTGTACCTTGAAATAGTTTGGTTATACTATATACTGATGTTTGAAATAGAAAGGTACATACTAATATTATTATTCTATTTTTATTTTCTTTAATATACTTCTTCATATTCACACCTCATACTACATTATATTGCCTTTAGATAATTATATCATACAAAAGTAAAAAGAGATAGTAATTTATCTCTTTATATTATTTATTATCTTTTTTCTTTTTTAAATACATTACTGCACATATTATTATTCCAAGTATTGCTACTACTCCAATAACAATATAAGTAACTATATTATCTCCTGTTTTAGGATTGTTAACTTTATTATTTGTTTGTACTCTAAATATATATATCTATGGCTTATATATAATAGACTTTATTTTGAGACTAAAATTAGGCTCAAAATAACGCTCTAAGACCTTAGGCTTAGAGCGCATATATTATTTTTTTAACATCTTATTAAATTTAGTAAACTTACTATCATCATCTAGTGTTGTCTCAGATAATTCTTTAAATAAATCTTTTTGTTTTTTAGTTAATTTACTTGGCATAACGACATCTACTATTACATACATATCGCCTTTTTTATTATTAATATCACTATCTATTCCTTTTCCTTTTAATCTTAATTTACTACCATTTTTAGTACCATCAGGAATAGTTATAATAGCATTTCCATAGATTGTAGGTATCTCTTTCTTGCAGCCTAATACTGCTTCAGTAATAGTAAGAGGTACAGTAATATAAATATCATTCTCATCTCTAGTATAGAAGTCATCTTCTTTAACACTAAATTCAATATATAAATCTCCTGGTTCTCCTCCATTAGTACCTGCTTCGCCTTTACCAGCAAGTCTTATTCTATTGCCGGTATTTATTCCTTTAGGAATAGTAATGGTTAGAGTTTTAACTTTTCTTTCTTTACCAGTACCATGACAATTAGTACAAATCTTATCAAATGTTGAACCAGTTCCATGACATGTTGGACAAGAGGTTTTTGATAGAAATGAACCAAATATAGTACTTTGCTGTCTTGTTACAGTTCCAGATCCTTTACAATCAGGACAAGTATGCATATTAAAGCCACCCTGTCCATGACACTCAGAGCATTCATCTTCAGTATCTACTTTTATATCTCTCTTAGCACCATTAACCGCCTCTTCAAAAGTAATACTCATACGATATAGTAAGTCGCTACCATCTTCTCTTCTAGAACTTGTTCTTGTACCAGATGAAGATGAACTAAAACCAAAGTTTTTAAATAAATCTCCAAAGATATCTTCCATTCCTCCAAAGTCAAAGCCATCAAATCCAGAGAAACCACCATTTTCATTGGTAAAGGCTGCATGTCCATATTGATCATATTGTTTTCTCTTTGTCTCATCTGATAATACTGCATAGGCTTCTTGACATTCTTTAAATTTTTCTGCAGCATTTTCTTCTTTTGATACATCGGGATGGTATTTTTTAGCTAGTTTTCTGAAGGCAGATTTTATTTCATCTTGAGACGCTGTTTTGGGTACTCCTAGTACCTCGTAGTAATCTTTTTTATTCATAATTTCCTCCGAACATAAGTATAAAGTTCTAGCTAGAAAACTAGAACTTTAACTTTTTATTTAAATTATTTTTCTTCGTACTCAGCATCTACTACTGTGTCGTCTTTGTCTTCTTTCTTTTCTTCTTTAGTTTCAGTCTTAGCACTTTCTGCACTTTGATTATTTTTAGCAGCTTCTTCATAAACTTTTGTAGCAAGAGCATTAGCCTTCTCTAATAGTTTATCTTTAGCTTTATTAATCTTTTCAACATCTTCTGTTTCAATAGCCTTCTTAGTTTCTTCCATTAAGTCTTCAGCTTCTTTCTTATCAGAATCAGTTACTTTTTCTCCTAAATCTTTAAGAGCCTTTTCAGTCATGAATACTACTTGTTCAGCATCATTCTTAGCATCTGCTACTTCTTTCTTCTTGTTATCAGCTTCTTTATTTTTTTCTGCTTCTTTCATCATCTTATCGATTTCTTCATCACTTAATGTATTAGTAGCAGTAATTGTAATAGATTGTTCTTTTTCAGTACCCAAGTCTTTTGCTTTGACATTTACGATACCATTAGCATCTATATCAAATGTTACTTCGATTTGTGGTACTCCTCTTGGAGCAGGTGGAATGTTAGTTAATTGGAAGTTACCAAGGGTCTTGTTATCGTTAGCCATTGGTCTTTCACCTTGTAATACATGGATATCAACAGCAGGTTGATTATCAGCGGCTGTACTAAATACTTGACTCTTACTTGTAGGTATTGTAGTATTTCTAGGTATTAATACAGTCATTACTCCTCCTAGTGTTTCAATACCAAGTGATAATGGCGTTACATCTAGAAGTACGATATCATTAACGTCCCCTGTTAATACTCCACCTTGAATAGCAGCACCCATAGCTACTACTTCATCTGGGTTAACTTCTTTAGATGGTTCTTTACCTAATTCTTTCTTAACTAGTTCTTGAACACAAGGTATTCTTGTTGAACCTCCTACTAGTAATACTTTATCAATATCCTTAGATGTTAATTTAGCATCTTTTAATGCTTTTCTTACTGGTTCAGTAGTTGATTCTACTAAATCTCTAATTAAATCTTCAAATTTAGCTTTAGTTAAAGTTAAGTTTAAATGAAGTGGTCCATCTGTTCCTTGAGATATAAATGGTAATGATATTTCAGTAGAAGTCATACCGCTAAGATCTTTCTTAGCTTTTTCAGCAGCATCTCTAACTCTTTGCATAGCCATTTTATCTTTAGTTAAATCAACACCAGACTCTTTCTTAAATTCATCAGTCATCCATTCCATTACTCTTTCATCAAAGTCATCTCCACCTAAATGATTGTTACCACTTGTAGATTTAACTTCAAATACACCATCGCCAAGTTCTAGAATAGATACATCGAATGTACCACCGCCTAAGTCGTATACTAAGATAGTTTGTGTTTTTTCTTGTTTATCTAGTCCATAAGCAAGAGCAGCTGCTGTTGGTTCATTAATTATTCTTTCTACTTCTAGTCCAGCAATTTTGCCAGCATTCTTAGTAGCTTGTCTTTGACTATCATTAAAGTATGCAGGTACTGTAATTACAGCTTTTGTTACTGGTTCTCCTAAGTAAGCTTCAGCAGTTTTCTTAAGATCTCCTAGTATCATTGCAGATATCTCTTCTGGAGTATATTCTTTTCCATTAGCGGATACTTTTTCACTAGTACCCATTTTTCTTTTTATTGAAGAAATAGTATCTTTATTGGTTACCATTTGGTTTTTAGCCTTTTGTCCAACAATTATTTCTCCATTTTTGAATGCTACTACTGATGGAGTAGTTCTCATTCCTTCGGGATTAGTTATTACTTTAGCTTCTCCCCCTTCATATACAGATACACAACTATTTGTTGTACCTAAGTCAATTCCTATAATTTTACTCATATTTATCAATCTCCTTTATATATTTATTAGTCTTCATCAAATTCATGAATGACTTTCATTTTTTTATCTTTATTTTTATTATTTGTGGTATTATGCATATTTCTAATAGTTCTATTTATCTTTATACTTCTATAGATATAGTATCCTAGTATTAATAATATTAGTACTGGGAATATCCATACGATAAATCTTATTCCAAGTATTAAAACTGCTAAGAATATTAGAATATAAATAATATCTCTTATGGTACTTTTACTCATTTACTTTTACCATAGCGGTTCTAAGTACTTTATCTTTGTACATATAACCTTTTTGTAATACTTCAAGAATTATACCTGACTCTTTAGATTCATCTTTACCTGTAGTAACAGCTTGATGGTATGTAGGATCAAACTCTTTACCTAAACAGTCCATCTCTTTTACTTCAAACTTAGTAAGTAAGTCTTTTATTTGCTTATACATAAGTTTAAAGCCTTGTAAGAACTTAGATACTTCGTCTTCTAGATTATTATCATCCATATTTATAGCTCTTTCGAAGTTATCTAATATTGGTAAAAATCCTTTTAGTATATCTTCTTCAGCATACTTAATTATTCTAGATGTTTCTTCATCTTTTCTTCTTTTGTAGTTAATTAATTCTGCTTGACTACGAAGAAGAGCCTCCTCTAAGTCTTTTATTCTTTTACTTAGAAGTTCTCTTTCATCATTAATGTTTGATTCTTCTGTGCAAGAACATTCTTCTTCATTGCACTTACAAGATTCTTCACACTTGCAAGTTTCCTCACATTTGTGTTCTTCGTTGCAGTGGCAATCTTCTTTATGTTCGTGTTTCTTTTTCTTTTTATTTTCCATAATCTCCTCCTAGGTTATTCTTTATATAATCAAGAAGAGTTACAACTCGATCATATTCCATTCTCTTAGGGCCAATTATTGCTATTGTTCCTTCTTCACCATTGATATTATATTTTGTTTTTATTACTGAAACATCATCAGTTAATTCTGTTTCACTACCAACATAAATATTAATACCATTATCTTCTTCTTTCATTTTAGAAATGCTATCTATGTCTTCAAATTTACTAAGTATTTCCTTTACTTTATCAATACTAGAGAATTCTGGTTGTTTTAACATATTTGTTCTTCCACCAAAATAGGCTTCACTAGTTTTCTCAGTAGTAAATTCATGAAATGCATCATAGAAGGTATTATATAAAACTTCATATTGTTTTACATAATCTTTTATTATTGGTTTTACTTCATATTCTAGTTTTTCACTTACTTCATTTATTGGTGTACCTATGACTAATTTATTTATTAGTTCAACAGTCTTTTTTACATCACCAGTAGATACATCATTTGGTAAGTATAATATCTTATGTTGTACTATACCTTTATCAGTAATAACTATTGATAATATTTTATTATCCTCAAGTGGTACTATCTCTACTTTCTTTAATCTATTCTCTTTAGAAGAATTACCAAGTACTACTGCTGTATAATTTGTTATTTCACTAACTATTTCGATACTCTTTTTAATAGTATCATTTAAATCTAGTGAATGATTGTGAAATATTGTTTGTAGTTTAAGCATATCTTCACCAGTCATATTTTTAGGTTTCATTAAATGATCTACATAATACTTATAGCCTTCTTCACTTGGTATTCTACCTGAAGCAAAGTGATTCTTTTCAAGTAAATGTAATTCTTCTAGTTTAGCCATTTCGTTTCTAATGGTAGCACTAGAACATTTTAATTTTTTACAGATATGATTAGAACTTACTGGTTTAGCAGTTTTTATATATTCTTCTGCGATTATTTTCAGCATTTCTTTTTGTCTATCCGTGATCATATTATATCACTTCCTTTATTAGCAGTCCTTCTTTTCTACTGCTAATATAATTATATTACTATTTGTTAGCAATGTCAACATAAAATTGCTAATTTTTTTTATTTTTTTCACTATAAGCCTTGTCTCAAGTCTTATTAGTGTTATTTTGAGCTATTAAGTCTCAAAATAAAATTTATTATATATAAGCCAAATATATCTACTATGATATTATTTGATATTAAAATAAAGTAAAGATAATTTTATTAAAATTATTGATAATAAAATTAAAATATGGTAATATAATAGTAGGTTAATAGATAGAGGTGATAGAAAATGAAATTTAGTAAAATGATTTTTGTTTTGACAATTGCCGCTAGTGCTATATTTATTTGTATGATGGGTAGTTCATATGCTTATTATACTGCTACTGCTACTGATATAAGTGTTACTACTGGTACTATTAATAATGGTATTTCAGTAGTATTTGCTGATAATAATTATGTTAATGTTAAGACAGGTGTTCCTTTAGATGATGAACAAGTTATGGAATATGCTAAGGCTAATACTTTTTCAATAATGCCTAATGCTACAACTTTAGAGGGGTATGATGCTTATGTTAATATTTCATTAATTAATGTTAAAATAGATGATGCTTTAAAAGTAAGTGATTTTAAGTATAGTCTTGTTTGTATGGATGGTAATAATAGTCAAAGTAATCTTGGTAGTGGTGATGGTACTTCAATTACTACTGGTACTAATATTTCTATTGGTGATATGAGTACTACTAATAATACATTTAATATTAATACTAATTATCAATGTTATTTTAGAGTATGGATTGCTAATAAGGCTGATACTAGTCAGAATGAACTTATGGATAAGAAGTTTTCAGCATTATTAAAAGTAAATACTATTATGAGAAAGCAGTGATTTTATGGATAAGAAGAAAAAGATTGGATTATATATAGTATTTGTTTTATTACTTTGTATAGTAGTAGGGGCTGCTAGTTACGCTTATATTGTTGCTAAGACTAATGAAGAGAATGTAGATAATAATTCTGGTAAGGTGGATGTTGATTATACTATAACAGAAAATATTGCTGGTATTCAGTTAATGCCATCAGAAGATAAATCTGGAGGACTTCATTCAGTAGCGACTGCTAAAATAAATAGTGGTAGTGTACCTTCAGCATTTAATATTTATATTACACCTACTAGTATTACAGGACTTAATATTGCTGCTTTGAAATGGGAAGTTGTTGGTACTTATAATGGTACTACTGTATATAGTAAGAATGGTAATTTTAGTACTGCAGTTAAAGATACTCCTATTACAATAGTAGATAAATATGAACTTAAGAGTACAAATACAACATTTGATATTTATATATGGTTAGATGCTAATTTAATTAATACAGCACTTAATGATAATAGATTTACTGCTAAAATAAGTGCTGATACAGTACAAATTACTGGTAGTTATTAGGAGGTTATTAATAATAATAGTATCAGTAAATATTACTTATGCTTGGTTATCTTGGTCTGGAGTAGTTAATATATCTGGTACTAGTGAATGTTTTGATATTAATTATGTTAAAGGACAAGATATAGGTAGTGATAATAATCCTGCTAATTTTAGTTTAGCAAGTACTTATACTGAAGGCTATCTTCAGTAATTAAAGTTAATTTAAAAGATACTTGTACTATTAGTAATGGTACTGGTACATTATATTTAAATACTGATAGTACTACAAGTAGTATATTACTTACTAGTAATGTATTAAAGTATCAAGTATTAGATGGTACTAATGAAGTAGCTAGTGGTATAGTAAGTAGTACTGGTAATTTGCCTATATATAATAATATAGAAATAAATAATCAAGTAAAACAGTTAACAGTATATATATGGATAGATGGTAGTTTAGTAAATAATGATAATTCTAATGATATATTATCTAGTGTATATAAAGGAAATATAAGTATGAGTATAGAAAGTGGTGATAAGTAATGAAAGATAATAAAAATAATAAAGCGAAGATATATATGATATTTAGTTTAGTAGTATTAGTAATAGTAGTAATAGTAAGTGGAACTTATGCTTATTATGTATGGACTACTTCTGATAGTGATACTACAAAAATAGTTGCAGGAGTAGGAGCAGCTACAGTTACCTTTGATGGAGGAAGTGATATAAATGCTAATCTAAGACCAGTATCAGATAAAAGTAAAGGTATAATAAAGAATATAAGTGTAAAGGGAGATACTACAGGATTAGTATTTAATATGTATTTAGATATAACTAGCATAGATACAGGATTAAAAGATGAAAGTTTTAGATATGAATTATATAAAGGAACTACTAAAGTAAAAGAAGGTAACTTTAGTGATAGTTATCTAACTAGTAATACAGTTACTTGTACTAAAAATAATACTAATCATATAGTATTATTAACTAATGAAAGTATATCTACATCAAAGACATCATATACATTATACATATGGATAGATGGAGAGAATTATACCAATCCAAATACTATGATGAATAAAACATTTAGTTTTAAGTTACATGCTGACGGAGAAGGGGCAGTAATGAAAGGCTATACAGCAGCAGATTATATTACTGATTTATACACTGAAGCAGCAAAAGCAACAGTAACAAATAATAGTATTACTTATAATTATGCTAATATTTATGATACTGATAGTGATGACAATACAAGCGGTGGATTAATGAATGATAGATTAGGTGGTACAACAGAAGATTTAAATGGTGGTAATATAAGATATTATGGAGAAAGCCCTAATAACTATGTTTATTTCAATTGTGAAACATACTCAAGTACATATTATAATTGGCAAAGTTCTAATACACAAGAACATTTAAATAATCCTAAAAGTGAAAGTGAATGCTTAACTAATTTTAATAATTACTATAATTGTTCTACTAATTATACAGAATTGGGATTTGATAACCAAACTGATTGTGAGAAGCAATTTACTGAAAATGAACTAAATGCAGGTAGACAAATACTTTGCACTGGTAAAGGAATTAAGGAGCCTACTAATTGTGAACTATGGAGAATAATAGGAGTATTTGATGGTAAATTGAAAATAACGAACCCAACAATAAACGATTTTTATTTCCCATTTGATTATGATAAAAATGATGATGGTACTTCAACAACATATGATAGTAATTGGTCCACATCAACATTACAGAAACTATTAAATAATGGTTATTATAATAACACTATTGGTGAAATAACATATTATTATACTGATAGTAGTTTAAGAGAAGGGAATAATACCAAAAATATGTCAAATATCGGATTAAAAAATGTTGATACAAGAAAACTAATATCTAGTGAAAAATGGTATTTAGGAAGTAATTATGGTCTTGATTTTGCAAATGAGGCTTATGTTGCTGAGAGAAGTAATATTAGTTGTGAAGATTGTAATTATGATGTTATTTGGAATGGTAACATAGCCTTACCTTATTTAAGTGACTTTGGTTATGCTGGCGATTTTAATGCTTGTAATGTTAGTACTTTTTCTTCTAATTGTAAAGGTTGGATGCTATTTTCTAGTATGAATTATTGGCTTTTATCAATTAATAATGCAACAACTATTATGTATTATAATTTTTTTTATGGCAATATTCAAGCAAATTTGTCTAGCGTTAGTTATAATGTTTTACCTACTCTCTATCTAATTCCTGATATTAAAATAGTAGGAGGTACTGGAAAAAGTGATAATCCATATCTAATTAGTAAATAACCCCTAAATATATATCTACTGCTTATATATAATAGGTATGTAGATACATTATTCTTAGACTAAGAATAGGGCTAAGAATAACACTAATAAGACTTAGAATAAGGCTTATAGTGAATATAATAAAATAAATAGGAGCTAGTTTAATTACTTAGTTCCTATTTTATTTATTCTATAAAAGTTTATGGATGGTTTATTAAATAACCTAAAGTTTATATTTGATTCTCCTAGTCCACTAGAAATATAGAGATTGGTATTATTTACTTTATAATAATTATTATAGTATTTTTTACTACCTTCAGGTAGTAATAGTTTCTTTATATATGGTATATTTATTTGTCCATTATGAGAGTGTCCTGCTAATACTAGGTTTATGTTGTTATATTTAGAAGTTATTGTATCTGTATAATCTGGTTCATGTACTAGTATTATTTTATAATTTATATCTTCATTCTCAGTAAAGTAATTCATTACTTTATCTATATCAGGATTATTATTTAGTCCTCCTATGAATAACTTGTTATTATTATTTCCATATATTACATCATAACTATTATCTAGTAGAGTAAAGTTACTACTTATATATATATCTTTAATAGTATCTTCTACTTTAATATCATGTTCTCCTAGTACGGAGTATTTACCATATTTACTTTTAATACTAGTAAGTAATTCTTTTAAATTACTTATATCTTTATCATTTGGTTTATAATCTTTATCTATTAAATCTCCGGTAAATACTACGATATCGGGATTTAATAGATTTATTTCTTCTATTATACTTTGAGTGGTTTCTTTATTTGTTATTCTAAGATAATGTAAATCACTAAAGTGAACTATTTTTAGTCCATCAAAACTATCATCAATAGTGGTTTCAATTTGGTATTCTTTAGTTATTAATCCTCTTGTACCTCCATATCTAGCATATATTATGAGTAATGATAGTATTAATATTATTATTAATAAGAATCTTATTAGCTTTTTCATAATGATGCTCCTAATAGGACTAGTATGGTAGCTAGGAGATTATGGATACTATGCATAGTAATTGATGAGAAGATGTTATCTGTCTTATAATATAATAGGGCAAAGGCTATACCTAAGGCTGAGTATGGTATTAAATATATGGTATCACTAAATGTTTCTATATAACTAGCAACATGTAATAAACCAAATATAAAACCACTCATGATAACAAATACCCATTTACTTGGAAATATTTCTTTAAAACTTTTTCGGAATGTTAACTCTTCATTAATTGGAGCACATATAGCGGCATCAAATGTCATAAGTAGCGGTAATGTTACTAGATAATTTCTTACTGTTTCTTCATTACCCGCTAATTGTTTATTTAGAACAAAGGTTATGAATAGATTACTTATATACATTACCGCAAGACCTGCTAGCCAATATTTAAATGATGTTTCAAAGTTCTTTTTAAAGTTTTTGAAATAGGATTTTAAATCTTTAAAGAAATCTTTTCTATATATTGTAATTAATATTATACTTAATGTTAAACTTGATATAGTATAATAGATTACATAATCTTTACTAGTTATATTATTTATATCTACATTGAATATAATAAATATTACTGATGGCCATAGGAGCATTAATATTAGTACTCCAGTACTTTTTAATATGTTTAATAATTTTTGTTTCATTTTTATTATCACCTTCTTCTATATTATAACAATTATTTTTGAATTAATCTATATTATGTAGATTTTTTCTCTTTAATTTGATAAAATATATCTACTGGAGGTTATTATGGAATATATTGATAAACAAAGAAAAGATTATTTATCTTGGGACGAGTTTTTTATGGGGGTAGCTATTTTGGCTTCAGAAAGAAGCAAGGATCCTAATACACAAGTTGGGGCCTGTATAGTAAGTGCGGATAATAGAATATTATCTGTTGGTTATAATGGTACTCCTAATGGGTATGAAGATAGATTTTTCCCTTGGGATAGAGAAGGTGATGAACTTAATACTAAGTATATGTATGTTGTTCATGCTGAGAGAAATGCTATTCTTAATTATAGAGGCAATATAAAAGATTTTGATGGGGCTAAGTTATATGTTACTTTGTTTCCCTGCAACGAATGTGCTAAAGAAGTAATACAAGTAGGGATAAAAGATATTATTTATTTGGATGATAAGTATGCAAGAAGTAATGGAGTAATGGCTGCAAAGAAAATGCTTGATGTATGTGATGTTAATTATTCAAAATTAAAATTTGATAAAAGTAAAATAAAGGTGTTAGAAAGATAAGATTCGACATCTTTTTTATTTTTTATTTCATATAATTAAAATGAGGTGAAAAATGAAGAAGGTTTATTTAGGTATCGATATTGGTAGTATATCTACTAAAGGGGTTATTATTGATGAAGATAATAAGATACTAGCTAGTTCTTATTTGTATACGGAAGGTAGTCCTATTACTGCGAGTAAAAGGGTAGTTAGAGAACTTAAGAGTAAGATTAATCTTAGTGAATATAAAGTGGTTGGAGTTGGCACTACAGGATCAGCGAGAAAACTTATTGGAACTATACTTGGGGCTAATGTTATTAAGAATGAGATTACTGCTCATGCTATTGGAACAATGAGTATTTATCCGGAAGTTAGAACGATATTTGAAATAGGAGGACAGGATTCTAAGATTATTCTTATTGATAATGGTATTGTTACTGATTATGCTATGAATACTTTATGTGCTGCTGGTACTGGGTCTTTTTTATCTAGTCAGGCTAAAAGACTTGGTATTCCAATAGAGGAGTTTGGTAATATTGCCATTACTAGTAGGAAACCAACAAAGATAGCTGCTAGATGTACTGTTTTTGCAGAATCGGATTTGGTTCATAAATCACAAATGGGACATAAAAAAGAAGATATAATAGCAGGTCTTTGCTATGCTATTGTTAATAATTATTTGAATAATGTTGGTAAAGGTAAAAAAATAGTGGCTCCAATTGTGTTTCAAGGCGGGGTATCAAAAAATATTGGGGTAGTAAAGGCTTTTGAGGATATTACTGGGGAGAAGATTTATGTAGATAATAATTCTCATTTAATGGGTGCTCTAGGAGTAGCTATACTATCTAAGAAACAGAAGGAAATTGAGTTTTCTTTTGATATTGAAGATGTTATTTATGAGACTAAGGGTACTGAGTGTAGAGGCTGCTCTAACAACTGTGAAATAATTGAGGTACTAAGAGATAAAAGGGTAATTGATGCGTGGGGGAATAGATGCCCTAAAGGGGAACTTGTTCACAAATAGGTATAGATATCATATTATATATGGGAGGACTTAATTATGTATGGTATTTATAAAATACAAAATGGTGATACACTAGAGAGCTTAGCAAAAAGGTATGGGGTATCGCCTGAGATATTGAAAAACTTAAATCAAAATAGTAACTTTGCAGTGGGAAGTAATATTATTGTTCCTACGATGAATGAGTATTTTGAAATTTATACTATTGAAAAAGGAGATAATTTATATAATATTGCAAGGAGATATAATACTGATTATAATTTGTTGGCATTACTTAATGGTATTAATGTAGATGATTATATTTATCCTAATACGACTATATTGGTACCTAAGAGAGATGTTAAGTATTATATAACTAAGGATAATGATACTTTACTTTCTGTTAATAGATTACTTGGTGGTAATATTAATAAACTTCTTAGTCAAAACAATAATATTTATTTAGAAGAGGGTCAATTGATTGTATATAAAGATTAAAACTATAAGAAATTATAGTTTTTATTGTTTAATGGATATAAAAAAAATAGTCAATAATTGACTATTACTTAAACTAGCATATATTGCTAGTTTTAATTAGTACCTATGAATATTTTTTTGATTTTCTGTTATGGAAGAAAGGGATGATGCTATGCCGAAAAAACTATCTGTAAAGGGGGTTTTAGTAAGTGGAATTAGTTCTTGCTTTTGCATGGACTACTCTAATTGTACTGTTTTTAATAGACAGTTGCAGTCGTAGATAGAAAAAGGGCACCCAGGGGGTGCTCTATATATTTTTATAGAGAGAAACACCTTATGAAAATAGGTGTTAACCATTTTTATTATGGTTATTTTCTCTCTCTGTATACATTATATGCTATTTTTAATAAAAAATCAATAATATTTACAAATTATAGACTACTTGTAGGCTATAATTTGCCAAGAAAGACTTTGGCTTTCTTGGAAAGGAAAAGTATTGATATAATTATAGTTTTATTGTATAATTTTATTATGATAGGAGGATTTGAATATGATACTTAAAAGGCCTTATGCATTTTTAATAAAACATTTTAGATTAATACATTTAATATTATTTGCTCTACTGGCAGTTATTACATATAATGCTAGTACAGTACTTAATTTTTTTAAAGATTATATAACCGCTAATGGGAATATGGAGATATTATCTTCTAATTATATTAATGTATTTATATATATAGCTCCAATTATTATTATTGGACTATCCATTTTGATATTTTATCTTATGAAATATAAAGATAAACCTAGGTTATACTATATTATTTTAATTATAGTTAGTATACTTTGTACAGGAGTATATACTTATTTATATTTAAATATTAGGTCTTTAGAAACTACTACTGTTAGTGCTAGAATAATTAGATTATATAGAGATATAGCAAGATCTAACTTTTATGTATTATTTGTTATGTGTATACCTACTTTAATAAGAGGACTTGGATTTGATATTAAGAAGTTTAATTTTAGTAAGGATTTAAAGGAATTAAATCTAAGTGAAGAAGATAGTGCTGAGGTAGAAGTTAGTATAGATGTATCTAGTAATGGTCTAAAGAGAACTGGTAGAAGAACTCTTAGAGAACTTAAGTATTATTATGTAGAAAATAAATTCTTTATTAATATAATTCTTGGTACTTTAATACTTATTTTAGTTATGGTATTTCCTTTTAATAAATATGTTGTAAATAGAAATTTAAAAGAAGGTGAAGTACTTGGTACTAGTGCATTTAATATTAAGGTTACTGATAGTTATTTAACTGATAGAAAGAGAATTAGTAAAGATAATAGTTATGTAATACTTAAGGTTAGTGTGATTGGTAAGGTAAATAAATATTCTTTAGATTTAGATCATTTTATTTTAGAGGGTAAAAATAATAAGTATGTTCCAAGTCAAAAGTTTTATTTATATTTTAATGACATTGGAATAGGGTATAGAAATAATATATTAGATACTACTAGTTATAAGGATTATATTTTGGTATTTAATATAAATAATATTGATAAAGATTCTAATTTTATATTTAGATATGTAGATAATGATAGGGGGATTAAAATATCTCCTGAAGTAATTTATTAAAAATATAACTTTTCAAGGTTATATTTTTTTTGGCTATAAATAATCTATTTTGATTATAAATTAATAATTTTTGGTAATAATTAAATATTTTTGAAGAAATTTTCAAAATTATGGCAAAATCGTATATTAATTCTTGTATATAAGTATGAAGGGAGTAAAATGAAGAAAGATTTAATTGTACTACAAGAAGGAAATAAGGATTGTGGAGCAGCCTCTCTTTTATCTATCATTCGTTATTATGGAGGTGATATTTCTTTAGATAGATTAACGGAGATGACTAAGACAACAAAAGAAGGGACTAATTTTTATAATTTAAGTGAGGCATCATCTAAACTAGGACTAATGGCTAAATCATATAAGGCAAGTGATGTCAGTCAAATAAAGGAGGTTAAATGTCCATATATTGTTCAGCTTAATAATAAGAATTATATGCATTTTGTTGTTATATACAAGCTATATGAAGATAAGATATTAATGATGGATCCTGCGGTGGGTAAGGTTACAATGGATATGTTTGATTTTACTAATGTGTGGACAGGCTATTTAATGCTTTTTGAAAAAATAAAACCTATCTCGGTAATCACTAGTGATAAAAAATTAATGAAGATGATATGGTTAGTATTATTTAATAATAAAAGTATTATTGTATTCTTAACTATTTTGTCATTATTAATTACTTTATATTCTATAGGAACATCTTTTTATTCACAAATTATTTTTGATAAGATAATAAATACTGAAGTAAATAATTTAATTATAATTACGATATTCTT
>OLSN01001791.1_pt1 | contig 17244 bp, 16 predicted proteins | sample 1672411 | NCBI WGS metagenome assembly OLSN01 (sample SAMEA3136683, study PRJEB25190) | human gut metagenome | biome: human gut; feature: human-associated habitat; material: faeces | place: Austria | collected 2013 | reverse complement strand
CTTTTTTTCAAATTTATTTGTGAAAAATGTTGTCCAAGACTTGACATCGGCCGGCGGGTACTGCCTGCCCAAGGACACTAAACAGCTGCTCGCAAATTATGCCGAGGTACCGGAAAATTTGATCGAAGCAATCGTTGAGAGCAACCGCACTCGTAAGGATTTTATTGCGGATCGGGTGCTTGAAATTGCTGGTGCTTATGAAACAAATGATAGCTGGGATACTTTGCATGACAAAATGAGGCACCCGATTCTGAATCGGGTGCCTCTTGTCTTTCTGGGAACGTGCTTTCATTGGGCGGTTACGTAAAAACCTATGATGGACAGGCATAACGCGCCGTTCATTACGGGTTTTAGGGTTATAAGAACATAAGTTTATCCAGCGGCAACATCAAACTGAAAATGTGCCGGAAGGTTGAAATGTTTGATAAACGCATGGTGCTGGGCGTAATAGTGCCGTAGATCATATCCCAGATGATACGCCATCCGCTTCTGTGCGTTGATAAGGTAGGCATAAAAATAGGATGCTTTTATGATTTTTCGCCTGTCAGCGTCAAAGAGCGTGGCAAAACTGTAATTTGTGCTTATAAAGTGAGATTTGTCTATATTTACAAAAGATATCACCAAGCATATAATAAAACTATAGCAAGTGCATAGAAAACCGCAAGGCGCCAACGGTTTTAGCACAACAATTCAAAATTTAAAGGAGATGCAAAACCATGAAAAAACAACTTAGTGCCCTGTTGGCGGCTGCGCTTTGTGCCGGTGCGCTGGCTGGCTGCGGTGCAAACAGCAATTCGGCAAATGCAGCAACAAGCGGTGCGGAAGATACCGTTACCTTGGCGGTCGTCAGCCCTGTTACGGGTGACAGCGCAGAATACGGTATCCACTTTAACGTCGGTGCGCAGATGGCAGCCGACAAAATCAACGAGGCCGGCGGCATCAACGGCAAGCAGGTCGTCTTGAAGAGCTTTGACTCCAAGAATGATGCCAAGGAAGCAGCGGAGGTTGCCCGCCTGATTTGCCAGGACAAGACCATCCTTGCCACCATCGGTGATTTCTCCAGCACCTGCTGCATGGCAACCGCCCCCATTTATGAAGAAAACAAGACCGTGCAGATTTCCCCCTCCGCCGGTCTGATCGACTTCCCCCGCGTAGGTCCTTACAACTTTTCGACCACCGGTGTACAGGAAAACGACGGCGGTTTCCTGATGAACCGCGTCATCAACGAGAAGATGGGCGCCAAATCGGTGGCGATCGTCTACACCAACAACGACTACGGTCTGAATATGCTGAGCTATATGACGCAGGAAGCTGAGGCGGACGGCGTTGTGATCACCGACACCGAGGCTATTGCCTCCGGCGAGAAGGACTTTACCGCCATCGTTTCCAAGATGCGCCAGACCGAGCCGGAAGCCGTTGCCATTGTGGGCAGCTACAACGAAGTAGCAAACTGCGTCAAGCAGATCCGTCAGGTAGGCTGGGATGTTCCCGTTGCGATCTCCGGTTCTGCCCTGACCGACCAGCTGGTGGAGCTGCTGGGCGACGACGTGAACGGCATCTACTCCAACATTGCCTTTGTTGCCAGTGACAACACCCCCGAAACGAAGGAGTTTAACGAGGAGTTTACCAAGCGTGCCAATATGCCCCCGTCCTTCCACAGCATCAGCACCTATGACACGGTTATGCTGGTATGCGATGCCGCGATCAAGTGCGGCGACAACCTGAACCGCGAAACCTTGAAGGACGCCATTCAGAGCTATAAGGGCTTTGACGGTCTGATGGGTCCCTTTGAGTTTACCGAGGACGGCGCTGTGTACCGCGGCTATAAGGTCGTTCAGTATCAGGACGGCGTACTGACCTCCGTATCCGATTACATGATGGTTCACGACTAAGGCACCTTGTACAATTTGTGGCTGACGGCGAAACGCCTGCGCCCCTGTGATTGCGTGGTACTGCCTTAAAGGAGCTGATCGTACCCGTGCCTTGACCCATGAAGCGAAAAGGCACGGGTATTTTCTATCCCTTTTTCAGCAGGAGGATAAAAAATGACCTATCTGATAGAACAACTTATCAATGGCATCTGCCAGGGCGCAATTTATGCGCTGTTTGCCATTGGCTACACCATCATTGTGGGTGTGGTGGGCTTGGTGTCCTTCACCTTTGGTGAGGTGATTATGATCGGCGCGTTTGCCGCGCTGTTTACCGCAACCCTGACCGGCGGAAATATTCTTTTGACGATTCTTTTCAGCTTTGCCGCATCGGGTCTGATCGGCATTGTGATCCACAAAATCTGCTATGAGAAATTTTTTGAGTCCGCGCGCTACATTCCGCTGATCTGCACCATCGGTATGAGTATGCTGATCAAAAACACCGTGCAGATTCTTTTCGGCAGCGAAACAAAAGCCATGCCGGAGGTCATCCCCTTGGGCGGCATACAAATCGGGAATTATCGTATCACCTATGTGCAATGCACTGTTATGGTGGTTGTGACTGTGCTGTGCATCCTGCTCTCGATTTTCCTGAACAAAACCAAGCAGGGCGTTATCCTGCGTGCAGTCAGCCAGGACCGCAAGGCAGCGGCTATGGTCGGCATTGATGTCAGCGGCGCAACGCTGATGGGCAACGTGCTGGGCTGCGGCATCGGCGGCGTGGCAGGTATGCTGTATGCGCTGTATTACGGCTCACTTTCGGCTTCCATGGGCGGTATGGCGACCATGAAGGCGTTCAGCTCCTCCGTACTGGGCGGTCTTGTCGATATACAGGCCTCTGCCATCGGCGGCTTGCTGATCGGTATTTCGGAAAACTACGGCATTGCGCTGTTCTCGTCCAGCTTGCGGGACATGATCGCGTTTGTATTCCTGATTATCGTTCTGATCTTTTTCCCGAAGGGACTTCGCATTAAGATTGGGAGGAAAGCAAAATGAAAGAAAAATGGCAATCCATCCGCAGCTTTTTCCGCAAAAACAGCCGCAAACTGATACCGCTTTTGCTGCTGGCGGCAATTCTTCTGCCCATTGTGGTAGATAACAGCTATGTGCTGGGTATCTGCACAAAGATTCTTCTGTATATGCTGCTGGCAAGCTCGGTCAACGTAATCAACGGCTACAGCGGTCAGTTTGCTATCGGTCATGCCGGCTTTTTGTGCGTGGGCGCGTACACGGCAGCCATCCTGATGGCGCGCGCCAATGTTCCGTTCTTTCTTGCCATGCTGGGTGCCGGGGTGATGACCGCCCTGTTCGGGATGCTGGTTTCCTTTCCCATCGGCAAGCTGTCCGGCATTTATCTGGGCTTTGTCACCTTGGGCTTTTCGGAAATCGTGCGTATTATCTGCCTGAACTGGACCTCGGTGACGGGCGGACCTATGGGCATCAAGGCAATTCCCGGTCCGAAAATTTTCGGCTTCTCCTTGCAGTCCTCGCGCGGGTATTACTATATTATCTTCGCCGTTTTGGTCATTATGGTTTTCTGCACCAGCCGCATTCTGAAATCCCGCACCGGACGCGCGTGGATCTCCATCCGCGAAAACGGCGCAGCGGCGGCATCCATCGGTATCAATACGGCGCAGTACAAGACGATGAACATTATGTACGCCACCTTCTGGGAAGGCTGTGCCGGTGCCTTTATGGCAACCTATTACCACTTTGTGGATTCCTCGATGTTTGTTACAGATGAAAGCTTCAACATTCTGTCCATGGCAATCATCGGTGGTATGGGCACCATCGCCGGTCCGTTGGTGGGCGCGTTGCTGATCAACATCGTTACCGAGGCTTTCCGCTTCTTGTCGGAATACCGTATGGTCGTATATGCGCTGATCATCATCGGTATGATGTGGCTGCGCCCGCAGGGCATTGCCGGCAGCAGCGACAGCGTGCTGGTCAGCGGCGGCTCCAAAAAGGGTCGTGCGCGGCGGCGTACCGCACATCCCAAACCGGTACAGCCGGAAACGGAAAAGGAGGGCTGATTTATGGCGCTGTTAAAGACAGTCGGGCTTTGCAAATATTTTGGCGGTCTGAAGGCGGTAAACCATGTCGATATGGAAGTGCAGCAGGGGCAGGTTTTTGGCATTATCGGACCGAATGGTGCCGGTAAGACGACCTTTTTCAACCTCTGCGCCGGGACCATTCCCGCCACGGAGGGCGAGATCTGGTTTGACGGAAAAAACATAACCGGCTACCGCCCCCATATGGCGGCGAAGGCGGGCATCGCCAGAACATTCCAGAACATCCAGCTTTTCCAGAACACGACCGTGCTGGAAAACGTTGCGGTCGGCTTCCACATCCACACCAACACCAATATGCTGGATGCCGTTTTGGGCAACGCACGCCAGAAAAACACCGAAAAAGAAATCTACGAAAAAGGCGCGGCGCTGCTGGAGCGTCTGGAGCTGGGGCAATACAAGGACACGCTGGCAAAAAACCTGCCCTACGGCATCCAGCGCAAGGTGGAAATTGCCCGTGCGCTGGCAATTTCCCCCAAAATTCTGCTGTTGGACGAACCCGCAGCCGGTATGAACCCGAACGAAACCCACGAGCTGCTTTTGTTTGTAAAAAAACTGAACGCAGAGGGGCTGACGGTGGTCGTCATTGAGCATGACCTGAAATTCATTATGAACGTCTGCGACCACATTATGGTGCTGAACTACGGTCAGAAGCTTTGCGAGGGCAATGCACAGGAAATTCAGAACAACAAGCAGGTGCAGGAAGCCTATTTCGGAAAACGCGCCGGACTTGGCGGAACGGAGGGGTAATTTATGCTGAAGGTGAAAAATCTCAAGGTGAATTACGGACACATTTCGGCATTGAACGGTATCTCGTTTGAGGTGCCGGACAACAGCATCGTTTCCCTGATCGGTGCCAACGGCGCCGGAAAGACCACGACGCTGATGGCAATCTCCGGTTTGGTGGATGCCGCCGAGGGGCAGATTTTGCTGGACGATATGGACATTACCGACTGCCGTCCCAACTCGATCGTGCAGATGGGCGTATGCCAAGTGCCGGAAGGACGGCACGTTTTCCCGGAGCTTTCGGTGTACGAAAACCTGGTGGCGGGTGCGATCCCCTGCAAAAAACTGCCCCGCGCAGAGTTGCAGAACCGCATTGAGCAGCAGTTTGAGCTGTTCCCGCGCCTGAAGGAGCGCTCCTCTCAGATGGCAGGCACCATGTCCGGCGGCGAGCAGCAGATGCTTGCCATTTCCCGCGGGCTTATGTCCAACCCGAAGCTGCTGATGCTGGACGAACCCAGTCTGGGTCTGGCGCCGATTATTGTGGAAGAAATTTTCAATATGATCGAGAAGGTCAGAAAAGCCGGAACGACCGTGCTTTTGATTGAGCAGAACGCATCCATCGCTCTGCAGATCTCCGATTACGCCTACGCCATCGAGTTGGGGCGCATCAGCCTTTCGGGTACCGGGCAGGAGCTGCTGAACAGTGAGGATGTAAAACGTGTCTACCTTGGAATGTAAAGGAGAATCTACAATGAAACAGGATCAGAATCTTCGTTTTGTTATCATCGGTATGGGCTACCTGATGGAATACATTGCCCCGTGCTACTCAAAGCTGCTGGGCGACAAAAAGGCAGAGCAGATGCTGGGCGTTACCGCCGAGCCGCAGGCTGTGCAGACTAAGGCAAAGGCAACCGGTATCCCCGTTATCCTGAACGACAATGCCGGGGCGCTGCGCCGGATGGAGCCGGATATCATTCTGTTTGCCCCGCCACCGAGCTTGGCTGCCCCGCTTACCGAAAGCGTGCTGGTACCCTATTTTGCAGAGTGCCGCGCGGCCGGCAAGGAGCTGCCGATGCTGTTCGCCTTCCCGCCGAAGCCGGAGGGAAAATACTATCAGGAGCAGCTGGGACACGACTGCAAGGTCGTGAACATCCTGCCGAATATGATTTCCGAAATTTGCGGGCGCACCTGTGCGGAAGCCGGGTTTACCATGGTCACCCTGCCCGAAAGCCACACCTGGCAGCCGGAGGAGCTGGACTTTATCCGACGGTTCTGGCAGCCCTTGGGGCAGGTGGTGTTCCTGACCCCGGCAGAGGTGCAGGTTGCGCTGGCAGTTTCCTGCTCGAACCAGATGCTGTCGGAAATTTTCCTGGATATGCAGACGGCATTGCCCGAGGCATACCGCGAAAGTGCCTCCGCGCTGGCAGAAGCGGCGCGCGCCTACCTGATGGAAAAGCTGGGCTATCAGCCGCCGCAGCCGGTGGAAAGCAGCGTGCAGGCAGTCCCGCCCGCCATGCTGGAGGCAGTAAAGAAAGTGACCTACCATGCCCACCGCGGCACGCTGAAATTTATGCTGGAAAAGGGCTTTGACGCCGACAAGGCAGAAACCATCCAGCGTATGAACTATGACCTGAACCTGCGCAAGGTGCAGCTGATGCCCCGTGAGGAGCTGCGCTGCGCGACCAGACATCATGCCACCCGCGGCGGCGTACTGGAGCGTGCCTGCATTTCCTACACCCAGAACTGGCAGGACTCGGTATGCAGCCATTTTGCCAAGTACCCGGACTGGACACCCGATGCACAGTGGGCAGAAGCGCTGGAGGACGGCTTTGTGCAGATGTCGCAGGACGTGTTTGACCACCTGAGCCAGCTGGCAAAAAAGAAGGAAGAAAGCGTCTGCGATATTGAACAGCACGCGGTGCTGTACGCGCTGTTAGAAAAAGAAGCGGTGGAGCAGGCGGGTGAAGCCGGACGCACCGCTATGACGGAAGCAACTGCGCAGTATGGCTTGGAGAGAGGACGCCGGATGCGCGCCCATGCGCTGGAGCATGGCGACGAGGTGAATTCCTTTACCTATCTTGCCTACGGCGAGTGGAGCCCCAAGCCCGGTCAGATGGAAGTGGGCGAGGTTCCCGAAATCGAGCTGTATACGACCCATGTCACAAAATGCGAGTGGTGCCGCTGCTGGAACAAGCACAACCTGATGGAGTACGGCAAGGCATACTGCCAGAACGTAGACAAATGCATTGCCCACGGCTATGACCCCGACTTTGACCTGGGCGTGAACTCCCTGATGAGCGCCGGCGACGCCGTCTGTGAGTTTGGCTATGGCTTTGTTATGACCCCGGAGCTGCGCGAAAAGCTGGCAGAGATTCGCCAGCGCATCGGTACCTCGGCACAAAAGGGCTTCAATTACCACACGGCGCATCTGTGGGTCACCTGTCGCCGCGTTCTGTGCGAGCAGCTGGGAGAAACCGCAGGCAATGATATTGCGGATGCCGCCCTGTTTGATTTGACCCGCCGGTTCGGCAGCGGCTATACCGAGGCAATTTTGGCGCTGAAGGATCTGGACTTCAACCAGCCGTAAAGGAAAGCCGGGTGATATTCGATGACCGATTGGATCACAGAGTGGCTGCAGCAAAATAAGGCTGAGACCGACAGGCTTGCCGATACCATTTTTACCCACCCCGAAACAGCGGGGGAGGAAACCCAAAGCGCTGCGGCCCTTGAAAACTTTTTGCAGAAAAACGGATTTTCGGTAAGCAAAAACACCGCCGGCTTGCCCACCGCATTTACCGCCGAAAAGGGCAAGGGCGAACCGCGCATCGCCTTTTTGGCAGAGTATGACGCACTGCCGAATCTGGGGCAGAACCCGGTCGCGCACTGCGATCCTGTTCCCGGAAACGGGCATGGCTGCGGGCATAACCTGCTGGGTGCCGGTATTGCGGCGGCGGCCTGTGCGCTGGCTTATGCGCTGGAGCAGGAAAACCTGCCCGGGCAGGTCGTGGTTTACGGCTGCCCGGAGGAGGAAATTTGCCGGGGAAAAATCGTTATGGCAAACGCCCACTGCTTTGACAGGGACGATGCGGCAATCTCGTGGCATCCGGCGGACAAGAACCAAGTCAGTGAGGAAGTTTTTCAGGCGATGACGTCCCGCGTTTTTCGGTTCTACGGCAAAAGCGCCCACGCGGCTGCCAGCCCGGAAATGGGACGCAGCGCGCTGGACGCGGCAGAGCTGACAAACGTTGCTGTAAATTACCTGCGGGAGCATGTGCCGACCGATGTGCGGATGCATTATGTGTACACCCACGCGGGGGATAAACCGAATATAGTTCCCAATTACGCAGAATTGTGGTATTATATTCGTGCAGCGTCCAGAAAAACCATGCTGGATGCAGACCGCCGCGTGATTCTGGCGGCAGAGGGCGCAGCCCACGCCACCGAAACACGCATGGAAACCGAGGAACTGACCCGCTCGCCGGAAACGCTTTTGAACCGCACCTTGATGGAAGCGATGCATCGTCAGCTGGAAATCTGCGGTGCGCCGCGCTTTACGCAGCAGGACAAGGACTTTGCCGCAGCCATCCAAAAGGAATTGGGGCTGCCGGGTCCTGCCTTGGAGGAAACGCTTCGCCCGCTGGGCGGCAGCCCCCGGTATGTACCCGGTTCCACGGATGTATCTGCCGTAAGCTGGCGCACCCCGACGGTGACACTGAATACCGTCTGTCAGGCACGGGGCATCCCCGGGCATCATTGGTCGGTGACGGCCTGCTCCGGGGCGGAGCTGGGACGCACAGGTATGAGCAAGGCGGCACAGATCATGGCCTGCTTTGGGCGGGAACTTTGCCTGCAGCCGGAGCTGCTGCGCAAAGCCCGCGATGAGTTTGAACAGGCACGCTGCCAAGAATAATGCAATACAAACGATTTTCCTGCCGTATAACGGCAGGAAAATCGTTTGGTCTACAGGAAAGCAGGGGAAACGATGCTTTTTCGGCGGCTTGTCGTATGGAACAGTACCATTTTGGTATTTCTTACCGCGGTTTTTGTTTGGTACAACCTTACCAGTACGCAAAAAATCGTGGAGGAAGAAGTCTACAATTCCTTTTATACCTCAATGGACACCGGCGCGGCGAAGCTGACATCGGTTTTCCGGGATGCGCGCAATTTGACGCTAGAGCTTTGCGCCAACACCTCCGTGCAGAGAGCCCTGCGGCAGGACGATGCCGCTTGGCAGGACGAGGAACAGAAGATCCAAACAGCAAGACAATCCAGCGAAAATCTGACGAGATTTTTCCCGACCTTCAATGCGGAAATCTATGGCTTGGATGCAGAACATCAGCTGTTTGGCGCAGACAATATCAAAAATATTTCCGAGGAATGGCTGCAGGCGGTGCTGCACGCGCAGGGGCAGTTTGTATGGGATTACCACTATACAGAATACGGCTCCGGCGTGCGGGTTTCCCACCTGATTTACGATGAACAGAACTGGGAGCAGCCGCTGGGCATTGTCAGCGTGTATGTCAACAGTGATTATCTGCGCTACGCCCTGAACTCCATCCGGCTGGGAAACAATACGGTGGTGTATCTGCTGGATGCCAAGGGCAACCTGCTTTTCCCCTATGAAACCGGCGTTTCCATTCCGGAAAATGTCGGTGAAACGGTAACAATTGCCGGCAGTGCATCCGGGCGTTCTGCTTTTGTGATGCGCAGGCTTTCGGTCAACGGGTTCCGCATTGTCGGCGAGGCAAGGAATTTTGACGCGCTGAAGGAAATCACGGCACAGCGCAAAACCATTCTGCTGCTTGCTCTGACGGCGCTGACAATCTCGGTTTTGGCGGCGCTGCTGCTGACATACCATATCTCCACCCCCATACTGGCGCTTTCCAACATTATGAAAAAGGTCGGCGCCGGGGATTTCAAGGTGGATGTGCCTGTCTACAAAGGACACGATGAGGTTGCCATCTTGTACAGCAACTTTAAAAATATGCTGGAAATGCGCGAAAGGCTGACCGAAGAAGTCTACGGCGCCAAGGTGCGCGAAAAAGAAGCAGAGCTTCGCACCCTGCAGGCGCAAATCAACCCGCATTTTTTGTACAATACACTGGATTCCATCAACTGGATGGCGGTCAAATACGGCGCCGATGATATTGAGGAAATGGTCACGAATCTTTCGCAGATGCTGCGCTACTCGCTCAATAACGGTGTCAACCAATTGAAGGTGTCGGAAGAACTGACCCAGATCCGCTGCTATCTGAACATTCAGCAAAAGCGGTTTTCCAACTCGTTCAGCACGTCCTATGAAATTGACCCCGAGGTGCTGGACTATCAGGTCATCAAGCTGCTGCTGCAGCCCTTGGTAGAAAACGCTCTGCAGCACGGCTTTGATGAATCCGGTCAGACCGGAAAGCTGATGCTTCGCGTAAAAAAGAAGGAAAACAACATTGAGTTTTCGGTGCTGAATAACGGCAACAAAATGGATCTGGAAAAGGTGAAACAGGCGCTGCAGCTGCCGGAGGATGCAAAGCCGACCAGCTACGGGCTGCGCAATGTCAATGACCGGCTGGTCAAATACTACGGGGCAGAAGGCGGGCTTCAATTTTCCATTGAGGGCGATTATTCCTGCGCCCGCTTTACCATTCCGGCGCAACTGTGAGGAAAAGCAGTATGGATACGGGAATTCGTGTTTTAATTGCAGATGATGAACAAATCGCACGGGAAACCATGCGGGATTATCTGCCATGGGCAGAAATGGGGATGCAAACGCCGATCTGCGTAGAAAACGGTGCCTTGGCGCTGGATCATCTTTGCCACGACAAAATCGATATCTTTATTATGGATATTCGTATGCCGATTATGGACGGTATGGCGCTGTTGGAGGAAATTACGCGCAGGAACATTGACGTGCTGATCATCGTGCTTTCTGCCTATGACCAGTTTGAATACGCGCAAAAGGCAATCAGCTCCCGCAAGGTGTTTGAGTATGTCCTTAAACCGATTTGCCGCGGCAACTTCTGCACGCTTTTGCAAAAAGCCGCGGCGGCCGTGCGCAGCAAGCGCGCCGAAAGCAGCCAGGACAGTCAGGCACTGTATGACGCGGTTCGCAAAAATTATAACGGATTCCTTATGCAGGGGCATACCGCAGAGGGCATCGCCTTGGTCAGACAAAAGCTGGAGGCATTGCCGGAGCCGTGGTCAGACTGGGAAGGCAAAAAGCGCTTTTTGATAGCGCTGTACACAGATACCCAGCTGGAAGCCGTTAAGCAAAGCACCAAAAATGGGCAGCCTGCGTGCCTGCCGATGAACGGGCTGGTTCAATTTGAGGCAAGCCATACGGACGCAGAGCTATGGCAGACCTTTGTGTCTACCGTGGAAGAACTGCAGCCGTACCTGCAGCCAGCCACGGCGGAGGCCTCCAAAGCCAGCGCCGTGATCGAGCATTGTCTGCGGGCAATTGACTCCCATTATATGGAACGCACCTTCTCCTTAAACTGGCTGGTGGAGGAAATGAAGCTGAACCCCAACTATCTTTCCACGCGCTTTAAAAAGGAAACCGGCGTGGGCTTTGTCCGCTATGTCAACCAGCTGCGAGTATGGCGCGCCCAGCAGCTGCTGCGCGATATGCGATATCGCACCGGGGAAGTGGCAGGTATGGTGGGGTTCGATAACCCCCAATATTTTACAAGAATTTTCAAGGAAATGACGGGCATTGTTCCCTCGGAATACCGCAGCAGAATCTGCCCGCATGACGATGATACGTAAAAAAATCGTGCACAGGAGGGAAAATCAATGAAAAAAGAAACCTATGCTATGTACGGGGATATTCTGCGGGAGGAGCTTCTTCTGGCGATGGGCTGCACAGAGCCGGTTGCTGTTGCCTATGCCGGAGCCATTGCCCGAAGCGTTCTGGACAAGCCGCAAAGCATCCGCAAATGCGAGTTATATGTCAGCGGCAACATTATCAAAAACGTAAAAAGCGTCATTGTCCCCAACACGGACGGTATGAAGGGACTGGAAACCGCCGTTATCCTGGGCGTTATCGCCGGGGACGAAACAGCGGGGCTGCAGGTAATCTCCAACGTGACGGCGCTTCAGCGCGAAAAAACCAAACAGGCGCTGCGCAGCTGCCCTGTGGAGGTACATACGGCACCCAATGACAAGATTTTTTACATTGAGGTTCGCCTGACGGCGGACGGGGAAACCTCCTGCACGGTGATTGAGGATTTCCACACCCATATCACCCGCGTGGAACACAACGGCGTGCAGCAGCCTTTGCCGCATTGCGGGGAAGCTGCACAGGAAGCGGCGGAAACCGACCGAAGCCATATGACGGTGGAGGGAATTCTGGAATATGCCGAAACGGTAGACTTGGAGGAGGTTCGCGCTTTACTGGAACGCCAGATCCGGTGCAACACCGCAATCTCGGAGGAAGGGCTGAAGAACAGCTGGGGCGCGCAGGTCGGGCGCACGATCCTGAAGGCAGAAAACGCCGACGTCTATACCCGTGCGGCAGCCGCCGCGGCGGCAGGAAGCGACGCGCGTATGAGCGGGTGCGAGCTGCCGGTGGGCATTGTTTCCGGCAGCGGAAACCAAGGTATGACGGCATCCCTGCCGGTCATTGTCTATGCAAAAGAACTCGGTGCTACGCAGGAAAAGCTGCTGCGGGCGGTGCTGATCTCCGATTTGATCACCATCCACCAGAAAACCGGGATCGGTCGTTTGTCTGCATTCTGCGGTGCCACCAGCGCCGGCATCGGCGCGGCGTGCGGCATTGCATGGCTGGACGGCGGCGATTACGAGGTGATTGCCCATACCATCGTCAACGGGCTGGCAATTTTGTCCGGTATGGTGTGTGACGGCGCCAAGCCGTCGTGTGCCGCCAAAATTGCAACGGCTGTACGCAACGGTCTGCTGGGCTACCAAATGTACCGGCAGGGCTGTCAGTTCTACGGCGGCGACGGCATCGTGACCAAGGGCGTGGAAAACACCATTGCCAATGTCGGACGCCTTGCCAACCGCGGTATGCGCAGCACCGATTGCGAGATTTTGAATATTATGATCGGGAACTGAACCAAAGGTTGTAGCCTTGGAAATACGGCACAGCCCCGACGCGGCAGCCCCTCCCTTGCCTTGTGGCAGGGGAGGGGCTGCTTGTATTTTGGGGCAGCACTTCACCAGCTATAAAAGATGTAAAATGTATGACGACTCGTTGCGTAAATGCCGAAAGCTATGGTATGCTGGTTAAACAGGTGAGGAAAGGCCGTGTGACAATTGAAGAAGCAGCGGAAGATGCTGGAATGACAGTAGAGGAATAGGGATCGTACAGGCCAGCACCAAAGCCAAGGTTAATGCCAGTTGCCAGGGCATCCAGAGGCTGGAACGGTGGAGCAAGGATCAAAGCTGCGTCAACTTTACGGACATAGTTGTCAGGATCTTCACGCTGCTGATCACCAAGAGTAGTCATGACACGGATAACGTTACCACCGCCCTTTGAATAGCCAGCGATACCGATATGAGCATTGTCTACATAGTCAAGGTTACTGTAGACATAGTCAATCAGTTCCTCAAAGCCAAAGGTGGGTGAATTGCCAACGCCTTCGGAGGAATGACCTGCAGAGAGCAGATCAAGAACATATACAGCATAACCACGCCGTGCAAGTTCCGAAGAGCAAAGGCGAACGCTTTCGGCCGTGCTATCATTACCAGGGCTGTAAACAATCGCAGGAACAGGGTTATCTGCAGTAGCTGTTTTGGGACGATACTCCAAGAAGCGAACCAAGTCGCCATTGGAAGTCGAAATCTTCAAGTCATTTACTTCAACCGTTCCGTTACAAGTCAACATAGACCAAGTTCCAAGCATACTGATCAGGCAAAATGCCAGGCATATCAGTAAGGCAATCAAGCTTTTTTGCTTTTTCATCGTACCACTGTTCTTTGGGAAGATCGTGCTTGTCCTGTCCTGCGAATAACTTCTGTGTGCTTTTATTGTTGATGGTATCGCCCGCATAGGTTTGATTTTCCAAGATGTGCCGGATCGTGGTTACGCCCCACTTTTTACAGGTAAGTACTTCTTTTCCCTCAACCATTTTTCTATGCCACTCCCGTGGAGTCGGAACCTGCAGCAATGTCATTCGTCGAGCAATTTCAAAAATAGGTACACCCATCAGTTCCCACTGGAAAATCAACTGCACATAAAATGCAGCTTCCGGGTCAATTTCATTACGCTTTGTCATGGGGTTCCGAATATAGCCATACGGAGCATCGTTTCCGACTGCATAAAAGTGCAGACTATGGTGCTGCACTCGACTATTTGAAATATGAGCATGTGCAGCAACATGGTTATGACAGTTACGAGGATTTGAAAAAAGCGCGTGATGAACTATCTGCCAAAATGTCCGATGCCCGCAACACCGCCAAATCCACCGATGTCGACTTGAAGCTACTGAATGAGAAGATTCACTATCTGGGGCAGTATCTTTCCACAAAGGCTGCATACAAAGCGTTTTTGCAGGCCGGCAACAAAAAGATGTACAGTTCTGCACATCAGGATGAAATTACCAGATATGAAGAAGCTATTCAATTCTTGAAACGCAATTCCACGGATGGCACAATTCCCACGATGAAAAATTTACGAGCAGAAAAGGAAAAGTTGCTTTCTGCTCAAACCGCACAATACAAAAGCTACACCTATTTCAAAGATTACTACCACGAACTGCAAACCGCTTGCAGGAATGTTGATATTATTCTTGAAACGGAACACACGCAGCAGCACAGCCGTACCCAGCCCAAGCGCAGTCACAAACCATCACTCTAATCGATGGCATGAAAAAGCCAGCCACAGGACTTCACTCTGAAAGTCCTGTGGCTGGCATCTCAATTTTTCAGTTGTTTTCAAAAAGGCTGTTTTCTGCAACCTTCTTCAATGCAGCTATCACAGTATCATACGGCACGTTTTCTTCCAATAGCTGCGTTGTCAGACTATCATAGTCCTGCTTATATGCTCTTTCCTTTATGATTTTTTCAAGTAATTCTGGAACATCGGCTTCCGGCAATGCAGAGGGGCAAACGACCGACTGTGCACGAACTGCGCGTACCTCTTTTACCAATTCCCTAAAATTTTCATTCTGCGGCACAAGCGGCAGCAGCTTATAAATATCATAGAGGTGGCGAGAATGTTTTGCAACTTTTCCTTGCAAGTAATAATCGCAAACTGCAAAAACCTTGTCCGCCAGTGTTCGATCAATTCCCTGCACTTTCATTTCAAACGGATTTAGATTATATTCTTCAATCGCATCTGGGGCTTCCTGCTCCATCATGTCGCCAATGTAGCTATGGACAGGCAGTAAAACAGTCGGAAATGATACTGCCGTATAAGATGTTTCCAACAAAACCGCCGCTTTCAGCGCATCGCTTGCCATCGAAATGACTGAATCGTATGCGATCACATAGCGATTATAGTCACGGCGGCTTCTGGTTTCGTCCAGATTTTCAATCGTCATTCCAAGTTCTTGTGCCGAATCCACGATTGCCTGCTTTATCTTTTTCTTCTGTCCTTGTGACAGCAGCGTATCAATCGTAATATCAATATCTTCAGAAAAGCGGCGAATCACTTTATGGCACTTGCTCAGTGATGTGCCGCCCTTAAAAACGATATACGGCATCTTCTGAGCCAAAAGCCGCAGTAACATCGTAACATAATAATCTTTTTCGATTGCCTGCACCATAACACCAGTCTGGTCATAGGCCAAGTCAATCGCATCCCGGAATTGTTCTCTTTCACTGTGCAAGTATGCCATTATAAATCACCCTCGTTTCTACCAGATTTTTGTACAGCTTATCCGGGTAATAAGAAAAATACGGTTCCATTTCTGAAAGGCTCAAACTTGCATCGCTCATATATTGATATAATCGCTCCTGCAAAGGCTTTCCCGTAACTTCGGAATACACATCTACATCTTTCAGCAAATCAAGAAATTGTAGTACCTTATAATTGGATTCTGTCACTGACACTTTCGGCTTACGAACGATCACCCGCGACTTTGCCAGAGATGTTTCCCTGTATTCATTCGTAGCCTTATTTGATACAACTTCATATAACATCGGAACCTGCGTAGTCAGCCCCATCTGGTTAAAGAACATCAAACCACTCACATAGCCGCATCGCTTATCCTTATCTCTCAGATATTTACATTCCAACACTTTTTCTGGGGAAAGCTGCGACCCTGATTTGAAAATCGTTTTTTTCGGCAAGAAGTAAACTCCATTATCAAACCGCTTTACCTTTCCAACATCCGTGAGTTTTTTTATCTGTTGTCGAAGGTTGGCGCGGCTCATACCTTCAATTTGAAGCTCAGCAAGGAAAATCGGCTCATTCGGTTTGTAGTTTTCTAAAAGATACTCATATAATGTTTCCATACTGCCCTCCATTCACATTTTCGTGTTTTATATTTTCTGTTCTGTTATTATTATACCCGTGATTTTCAAAAATATCAAGACATCTTCGTTTTCCACACAAAAAAAGAGTGGCGGCTCCTTGTTATAGGAACCACCACCCCCTGAGGTTTCGTTTGTCCACACGGCATTCGTTTCTCATGGACTTCTTCTCCGGGTGTCAAAATCCCGGCTCTGTCCGAGCTTCCTCAATTCTATTACTCTACAGTAACGCTCTTCGCCAGATTTCTCGGCTTGTCTACGTCCAGACCTTTTGCAACAGATACATAGTAGCCCAACAGCTGCAGCGAGATCACAGCCAGACTGCCGACAAAATGCTCGTCCACCTTCGGCACATAGACTGTGAAGTTCACCTGATCTTCCGTCTCATACTTTCCGTAAGTAGTCATACCCATCAGGTATGCACCACGGCTCTTGTATTCCAGCATGTTGCTGATGGTTTTTTCGTACAGCTCACTCTGGGTAAGAACGCCGATGACCAGTGTTCCCTGCTCGATCAGGCTGATGGTACCATGCTTCAGCTCACCCGCAGCGTAGACCTCGGAATGGATGTAGCTGTTTTCTGCATCTTTTCCGGGATGGTCAGCAGCTCGGAGATATAATAGCTGTACTGTTCTTCGATGATTTTTTCTCTGACCTTTGCAAACTGAACGGTCAGACAGTACATTGCTGCCAACTGTGCGCTGTATGCCTTTGTTGTAGCAACAGAGGCTTCCGACCACATTGACAAAGGCCAGTGTCATAATGCCTTCTTCTTTTGCAAGACGGAGAGCCGCCAGCGTATCGGCGGTTTCACCGGATTGGCTGATAAGGATCACAAGTGCTTTCTGATTGGTCGGCATCTTTCGATAACTCTTGGTCCATAAGTTGCTCCTTTCCCAGTCACTTTAGATACTTGTAAATCGGCTAGACGGTGACGCTGTATATTTTCCCAACGCTTTTATTTTTAATCAGCTTTCCTTCGTTTTCTTGTATAATCTTTGTAGCATGATCAGCGATTGTTTCTCTTAAGTTCCCACTATTAGTATCAATACCCAAAGAAATTATTTCTTCCGCTGTTGCAAAGCGATAGC
>OLSN01001787.1_pt1 | contig 17278 bp, 13 predicted proteins | sample 1672411 | NCBI WGS metagenome assembly OLSN01 (sample SAMEA3136683, study PRJEB25190) | human gut metagenome | biome: human gut; feature: human-associated habitat; material: faeces | place: Austria | collected 2013 | reverse complement strand
TCGTCGCTGGTTTGGGTCTTGCGGTCAACCTTGCCCTCCACAAAGCGGGCTTTTTGCCCTTTTTCTTGTCAATTGAAAAATACCCCTGATGGCTGCTGTGGGAGTCCATACGGTTCAGGTACGCCCAATAAGGTCAAAAAGCAAGGCGCAACACTAGCCCGGCTACACCACATAAGCACATGGTCAGAATTGGATTCCATTTGTAACGCCGCAGAACATAAAATGCAATGGCAAAACTGCCCGCACCAATCCAGTCTATATTAGCCGAGGTTTCATTGTTACCGTTAAAAAGAACAGTTGATAGAATGGACAAGCCGGCGCCAAGAATCAGTGCGACAACGACTGGGCGCAGACAGGCCAGAATGTTTTGGAGCAAGAAAAGATTTTTGTATTTGCGGTAGAGGTATGACAAGAGTGATACAAAAATAAGCGCGGGTGTGATGCAGCCCAGAGTTGCAATGATTGCACCGGGAAGAGAAGCTATCCGAAGGCCGACAAAAGTGGCAGAATTCACGGCGATGGGGCCGGGCGTCATTTCTGCGATCGTAATAAGGTCGGTAAATTCCTGCATGGTTAGCCAAGCGTGTTGTTCAACAACTTGACTTTGTATCAATGGCATGGCGGCATAGCCACCGCCTATGCTGAACATACCAACTTGCACAAAGCTTAAAAAAAGTTGCCAGTAAATCATAATCTACCGCCCTTTCTGTCAAGTAATAGTGCGCGCACAATTCCAAAAAGTGTTGCGGCGAGAATGATAAATATAACATTGATATCATACACAAAGCTGGCAATAAAAGCTAATAGCATAAGACCGATGTATATGGGAGAATGAGTTTCCAGAACGTTTCGGCCTAAACCGCAGACAACATCCAGAATAACGGCTGCAACGCCTGCTTGCATACCTTTTAATGCAAATGCAACATAGACATTGGAGGCAAATGCCGCGTAAAATAATGAAATGACAGATAAAGTTACCATGGGAGGAATGATTGTGCCTAATACAGCAAGAAACATTCCCAGTAGTCCGTCAACCTGCCAGCCGACAAGAATGGCAACATTTACTGCGATAGCACCCGGCGAGGACTGCGCCAGAGCGGTTATGTCCAACATTTCTTTTTCGTCAATCCAATGAAGCTCGTCCACGAATTTTTCCTTCATGAAGGTTGCAATGACAAAGCCGCCACCAAAAGTAAAGCTGCTGATATACAGCATACTGAAGAACAGCTTGCCCAGCCGGGCGGTGCGGGATACAACTGATTTATGCATGAAAATAAAGTGACCTCTTTTCTGTGATTTGATACTATCAAGCATACAGCTTGCAAACAGAATTGTAAAATGCTATTATCATATCAAAGATATACAGTGGAGCGTTATGTTGTGAATGCTCGAATTTTATAGGATGAGGTGTCTTATGTCATATATCAATCTGCTTATAAAACCCGCCTCCAGTCTGTGCAATATGCGCTGTCACTATTGCTTTTACGCAGATGAAGCGGCTAACCGGGAGATCCCCAGCATGGGCGTTATGTCAGAAACAACGGCAGAACTTCTTGTTACCAGAGCTCTTGCGGCGGCAGGAATGCAGGGCGGTGTTGGATTTACTTTCCAAGGTGGCGAACCAACAATAGCAGGAAAACAGTTTTTTCGAGCATTCATAGAAATCGTCAAGCGTCTGAATACAGGCAATGTTTCGGTAAATTATAGAATTCAAACGAATGGATTGGCTATTGATGAGGAGTGGGTTTCCTTCTTTGCAAAAAACGATTTCCTTGTTGGAATATCGGTGGATGGAGATAAGACACTTCACGATGAATTTCGTGTAGATACTGCCGGGAAAGGAACGTGGACGAGGATACAGAAAAACATTCGACTGTTGCAGCAGATGGGTGTGGAGTGTAACCTGCTATGCGTTGTGACACGCCGCTGTGCTAAAAGCGCGGTGCGGTGTTACCATGCGATGAAGAAAACCGGAGTACAATTTTTGCAGTTTATTCCTTGTCTGGATCCGTTGGGGGAAGAACGCGGCCGGAGAAAATGGTCTTTGACCCCGAAAGATTATGGTGAATTCCTTTGCGCTTTGTTTGATGAATGGTATCGTGACTGGAAAAGCGGAAATTACACCAGCGTGCGGCTCTTTGATGATTATGTACATCTTGCCATGGGGCAACCTGGGGAAACCTGTGCAACAAGCGGCATGTGCGGTGGGTATTTTGCAGTCGAAGCAGACGGAAGCGTTTATCCCTGTGATTTTTATGTGCTGGATAATTGGAAATTAGGAAATCTGCGGGATGACTCTTTTGAAAAACTAAGAGAAGGGGCCTGTTTACAGCGTTTCCTGCAGGATAGCGGGAACCGACCCGCAGAGTGCAAGGAGTGTACTTGGAAAACGCTTTGTTCCGGAGGTTGCAAGCGTGACTGGACATGGATGGAAGGTCAACCCCATAATTACTACTGTGCTTCCTTCCAGAAGCTGTTTGCCCATGCTATGCCGCGCATACAGGAAATTGCCTCCGCAGAGCTACATATGCGGCAAAATGCTTATCGATGATCAAATGAATAGCAGGACATTCCGTAAGCCGCGGATGTCCTGCTATTTATTTGGTGAAAAAACCATGCAGCTGATTGATTTATAAAAAAGGCTCGTCAGGCTTTGAAGATTCTGGAGCGGATGCCAGCACGCCACGGTAAAGCACTTCGGAAGAAACACAACTGACTTCGGGCACCGCTTTCGGGTGCTCTATCACAAAAAGAATCTTGGCGGCCAAGCAAGATCCGATGGGTTTCGGCTTTACATCTATCGTTGTAATACGGTCGGCAAAGTTCAAATATTTGCTGTTGTTGTCAAAGCCCGTCAGTACGATACGGCCTTCAGGGTCTATCCCTTTTTCTTCAAGATAACGCTGAATGAAATGAGCAATATAGTCACTGGCACAAACGATACCGTCCAGCATGGTTGGCAAGAAGCTGGGAATCCCAACTGACAAAACCTACCAGTGAGGGAATTCCAGACTTGGCTATTGGCGTATGGCCGGAAGTCCGGTTTTAACGCGTTCCATTACAAATGAAAAACTCGCAGCAGCGGGATATTTCAGTATCCTCAACTACTACGAGTCCTTGCACTTATGCGGTTAAACCGCCGTGTACCGGTCGATACGCACGGTGGTATGAGAGGTCGGCCCTCTTATCTTGAGGGTTTCCTACTCGATTGGGGGACTGTGGGGATACAGCTGTATGAAGTCGGCCTCTGCTTTGCGCATTCCATGAATGGAATGCGGATCTGTTTCTTTGGAAGAGGATCGTCCCGGGGCAGATTCAGTGAAGTTCAGGCCAGTAATCCTTGTTGGCAACGATCATGTCGTCCAGAATCTGTTTGGCGACATCGGCACTCCACACGGTTTTGGAAAGGGTCATGGCCTGCCAGAGCTTCTGGTAACTGTGCTCGCACCAGGCATCCACGACCAGTTTTTCTACTGCGACCTGCTGTTCCATCAGGCCTTTTTGGAAAGTGGGAATTCTGCCCTGACAGATTTTTTCATATCCGTTGGAGCCCACAAGGCAGGGAATTTCCACCATGGCGTCCGGATCAAAATTTTCAATAGCGCCGCCGTTGGGTACGATCAGAAGCATTCGCTGCTGGGTATTGTGGGCTAGGGCTTCCGCCAGATCCACAATATAACTGGCGTGCGCATCTGCCTGAAAATTGCAGTTGGCCGAACTGCCGGTTTCGATGATACGGCGGCACTCGGAAAAGACGGTCTTTTCCCGGCCGTCCATCACTTCATTGGCGCGGGTATAGTCGGGATTGCTGTGCCTGACCGCACGGTCGGGGTACAGATAATATTTCAGGTAGGTGTTGGGGATGGTGTCCGGGTCGAGCGCATAGACATCGCGGGCCATCTCAAAGGTTTCCGCCCAGCTTGTTTCGGCGTGTTCCTGCGGAGGAATGCCGTCCATATAACCGTTCTTTTTCATGTGCTCACGGATCTGCGGCATCAGGTCGGATCCGTCGCTTTTGCGGCGGATACTGGTCCACCATCCAAAATGGTTCAGCCCGAAGTATCGCACCACCATCTCTTTGCGGGAATCAAGGCCGCACATGCGCGCCATTTTTTCCTCAAGATCCACCGGCATGTCGCAGATATTCAGAATGCGGGAGTGGGGGCGTAACCGGCGGGTCGCTTCCGCCACAATGGCGGCAGGATTGGAGTAGTTGAGCATCCAGGCTTCGGGGCTGTATTTCTCCATGTAGTCCAGGATTTCCAGCACTCCGCCAATGGAACGCATTCCGTAGGCCATACCGCCGGGACCGCAGGTCTCCTGTCCAAGCACTCCGTACTTCAGCGGAATTTTTTCATCTTTTTCCCGCATGGCGTATTTTCCTACACGGATGTGTGCCATAACAAAATCCACATCGGTGAAAGCGGTTTCGGGATCGGTGGTGTAGCAAAAAGCGATTTGAGGCGCATGCTCTTTCAGGTAGATGCCGCAGGCTTCCGCGACGGTCTGCTGCCGCTGCGCGTCGTTGTCATACATCTTGATCTGGCGAATGGGAAAGCGGTCCATATGTTCCAGCAGCATCAGGACGATGCCGGGGGTAAAGGTGCTGCCTCCGCCGGCAATTACGATGGAATAGGCTTTCATAACAGTTACACCTCTTTTTAAATGTCGGTATAATTTTCCAGTTTTAGGTTTTTGTTGTTCACATAGGTAAAATAGATCAGATCAATCAGATATAGAGTCGCAATGCGGGAAGTGGTGGAAATCCGCAGATGGTTGGGTTCACTGGAGTGGATATAGACGGTCAGGTCACAGTCCTGCTCCAGATGAGTGTTGCTGTCGCAGGTCCAAAGAATGGTTTTTGCCTTCTTTTCCCGGGCCAGCCGCAGGTTTTCCATAACGGCCTGCGTGGAACCAGAATAGCAGAACGCGATGACCAGAGAATCCGCGTTGGTGTTTTTGATGGCAAATTTCTGTAACATAATGTCTTCGATGGCACGGCAGCGCAGGCCGATGCGGCCAAAACGGATCTCAAAGTCCTTGGCCACCAGATAGCTGGTGCCCAGTCCAATCAAGATAATCTCCTTTACCTCATCCAGCATGGAAAGAAATTGTTCTTGTTTTTCTCGGGTGAAAAGCTGCTCGGTAACATGGCAGGATTCTTCCACCCGCAGAAAATATACAGGATTTTCCCGGCAAAGATGAAGATCGGTTTCAAACTGACGCCATTTCTGCTGCAAGACATTGGTCAGATTGTACTTCAGATCGGAAAAACCATCGAAACCAAGGTTCTGGCAAAAACGCACAACCGTCGCATCCGACACGTGGCAGGCATGAGCCACTTCTTTGAGCTTCAGGCCCGCATAGCTTTTTCGGGCCAGAAGATAATCGGCAATGGCGGAGTAGGAGGCATTTTTGCCTTTCGCCATGGTTTGAAGTTGATCTTTCAGATTCATAGTACACTCCTTCTGTTATGCAACGGCCTGAACGGTGGACCTAATGAGTGACTGCCGCTTCAATCGCAGAATCCAACTGACTGGGGTCAGTAACGGTAGGACTCAGGTCATCCCGGCGGTTCAGCTTGCAAAGACCTTTATAGTCCTGCCATGCCGGAATACGGTCATGTGTGCGAATCTGCCAGTCATGCAGAGCAAGACGCAGGTGTTGCAATACCTCCTCATATTCCGAATCGCAAACCAGATTGTTATTTTCCATGGGGTCAAAGTACAGGTCAAACAAGAGTTCCCGAGGCTTGCTCTGTTCACGCCACCCGGCTTGTACCAGAAATCCTTTCAGAGCGGAATCGTCGCAATTGGTCATGTTGTATTTGTCCCATGCCTCGTCATAGTAACGGATATACTTATATCGCTGTGTTCTGACGCAGCGCGCCGGCTCATATGACGTGTGAAAGTTGATTTCGGCAAATACATAATCCCGTATTTGATGTTGTGGATTCTCAAAAACGGGCAGGAGGGATACACCGGACAGCCAGGCCGGCTTCGGCAGACCTTCTGCATCGCACAGGGTGGGGAACAGATCTACATGGGACACCATACCATTATACCATGTCCCATGGGTCAGCGGATACTGGGGAATCCTGACAATCAGGGACACACCGATGCCACGGTCAAACAAGGTGCATTTGGAAAACGGATTGGCCAGCCCATGATCGGTAGTGGAAATGATAATGGTATTTTCATATAGGCCGGCGGCTTTCAAGGAGTCCATTACGATCTGAAAGTTTCTGTCAAACTGTGCCAAGGATTCGTACAAGGCAGAAGTGTCCAGACGGGCCTCCTCCGTGTCAAAAACGCCTTCGGGAAGTTCCACGCTTTCTGGATCAAAGGTCTCGCTCTCGGGGTAGGGACGATGCGTTTGGAACATCCCGTAAGAAAGGAAGAACGGGCGGTCAGAACAGCGATGCAGCAGATATTCGGCAGTCCGTTCGGCGTTGATGTGATCTGCCTGGCATCTGTCCAGCGGACAACCTTCCTCCAGCAGAAAGGAAAGATTCTTTTCGTAACCCAGAGTTTGGGAATATACCGTGCTGCGGGAGGTATAGTCGTAGGATTTTTCCTCATGCTGTACACCGCACAGGACGGTTTCAAATCCCTGGCTGCGGAAAAAGGATGCCATATGCGTTTCCGGGTTCTGAATGGAAAATCCCCGGTGTGCCAGCCCGATCAATCCGTTTTCGTGGGGATACCTGCCGGTAAGCAATGCACCCCGGCTGGGAGAACAGGTGGGAGAAGCACAGAACGCATGCCGGAACGACAACGCATCTTCAGCAAAAGCCTTCACATGGGGGGTGGGAACATTTTTTCCATATGCGCTGGTGAAACACCCGGTGTCGTGAGTATGAATATAGAGAATATTTTTCATGATACGCTGCGCTCACTGTCTAAAAGCTCATTGACGGTTCCGCGGATGAAAGAGGCATTCACGCCTACGATTACCTGTACTGCGTTGCCCGCTTTCACAACACCATGGGCTCCGATAGAACGGAAATAATCATTCCCCTGCACCTGCGCGACATCCTTGACAGACACACGCAACCGTGTCATGCAGTTGGTTACCTCCAGAATGTTTTCCGGACCGCCGAGAGCCTCGATAATCTGCTTGGCATAGGCGGTTTTCTCCGCTTTTTTATGGTTGGTTTTTGCCTGGTAATCCGCTTTTGTCTTCAGGCTGACCTCAGTGGCATCGTCATCCTCGCGCCCGGGCGTCTTCAAATTGAATTTCAGGATTACGGCTCGGAACACAACAAACCAGATTCCAACAAAAACAAGACCGACAAGAATGTGAATCAGATACATCTGCCAATGGTTGGCTCCCAGAGGAATATAGTTCAGGGTGGCCCAGCCGATCAGGCCGTCGCCAAAGTTGCCCACCAATCCAAAGCTGTAAGACACAACCATCAAAGTGGCGGAAAGAACGGCGTGAATCACAAACAGGACGGGAGCTACAAACAGGAATGTATATTCCAGGGGTTCGGTGACGCCAGCGACAATGGAAGTCAGCGTGGCGGGAATCAAAAGACCGGCAACGATCTTTTTCTTTTCCGGTTTGGCGGTACTATATAGTGCCAGGGCAGCACCGGGGACGCCGAATACCTTGACTAGACCTTTCAGACCAAACCCTCCGGCGGGGAAGAGCTCCTTCAAGGGTTCCGTGGTCTGAGCAAACTCGCCCAGATGCTGTGCCCAGTAGGCCACGGTGCCGCCATCCACCAGCACGTTGTCGAATTCAATGGGGGCATAAACAAAGTGATGCATGCCGAAGGGCAGCAGCAGCTTCAGCAGGAGACCGTAGATCCACAAACCAAAATTGCCCGTGGAAATCAGGAACTGCTGCACCATGCTGATACCGTGCTGGATCATGGGCCAGATAATTACGAAGGCACCGGCTAGAACCAGCATGGCAACGAACCCGATCATGCAGATAAAGCAGGAACCGCGGAAGATCGCAAGGCATTCCGGCAGTTCGGTTTCATAGAACCGGTTATGCAACCAGACAACAACGCCAGCAATGACGATGGCGCCGAGCATGCCGGTATCCAATGTTCGAATGCCTGCAACAGAGGTCAGACCGCTGGTTTTTGCGGTAGAGTCCATGGCGATGCCAACATAACTGCCCCAGTAGGTCAGTATCTGATTGACAAAATAGTTGAAGGTCAGGTAGAGAACCAACGCCTCCATGCAGCACCGAGCCTGTTCTTTTTTTGCCAGACCGATCGGAAGACCAACGACGAACAGCAGGGGCATCTGGCTGAAAACTGTCCAGGCACCTTTATTCACGATAGTCCAGAATTGGAACCAGAGCGTTCCTTCGGCGGCCAGGCTGCCGAAAATCAGCTGGTTGGTGAACAGGACGGTAATACCGACTATCATGCCGGAAAAGGCAAATAGCAGGACAGGGGCCAGCATTGCCGCACCGAATTTCTGAATTTTTTGAATCATTACATGATCCCCCTTTTCTGTAAAAACATATGGTTGAGACAAATGCCAAATGAGATAATGTGAATACAACCGGTTGTATTGACTACTTGGATTATACCAAACGCACAAAAAATATTCAACAAATTGACAATGTTTTGGCAAGAGTTTCACATCATGAAAAAAGTTTCATCATAGAAAAGGAAAAAATCTTTGGATGAGAAAAGTATCCGCTTTCACGATAGAAAGGTGTTTTGGTATTTATAGCAACCCAATAAATTGGCGCGAATAGCCACAAAAGCAAAACCAGCCAGAACAGTCATGCGAAGAAATCGTTTTGAAAGCAGCACGAACAGCATCCGGCAGCTTCTCCAACAAACGAACTTTGAACTGGCGGCAGGTCTTATAAAATACACGACAAAATTCGTCCCGCTCTTGGTTGCGGTGTTGCCCTGATTTTCCGGGGGGATCAGACTGCGCAGCGTGCGTTCCAATGTGGCAATATCCAGCGGCTTGGCAACATTGCGTCCATAGACTACCTATTATTGACTTGTCATTGCTGCTTGACAGCAGTTATTTCCTGACTGGGCGCAGAAAGCATACAGCTGCAGGGACAGCAAGCCACACGCCTGTCAGGCCGAATTTCATCGGCAGTCGAGGAAGACGATGACGGTCAGCAATGCATGGAAGAGCGCGACTATAACTACCTGAACCCGCTGGAATACTGCGTGCAGGAAATCGGCGCATCAACTCCCAAAAATGTAGATACGGGCGATTCCCATCACTCCTAGAATTTATAATAGCTTAAAAAATCTCATCGAAAAAAGTCAGCAAAGTAATGTCATAAATGTTGTTGATGGGTACCATGGATTTATTGCCTTAAAATCTAATAACACACTCGCGACAAATGTCGATGTGTCTACTGCGTTTAAGCGGCTAAAACGAGCATATAACCGCGCACACCCAACAGATCAAATAAAAATGTTGACACCCCATGTACTGCGGCATACTTTCTGTACCAACATGGCGAATTCGGGTATGGATATTAAGAGCCTCCAGTATTTGATGGGGCATGCCGACGTTTCGCTGACTCTCGATGTGTACGCACACTCCTCTTATGCCCAGGCAGCAAATAGTATGCTATCCATCGTACTTTAAGCAACTGTAATAGCAACGCTTTGCCGCGCGTTATTTACACCATTTTTACACCATTCATACACCAACTAGTGCAAATATACACCAATTTTTGCCAACTAGCAATAATTTTCTAGCAGCGAGACAATTTTTTTGGAAACAAATTAAACGATAAAACGCAAATTTTGTCGAGGATTTGTTTCTATATAACGAAAGCGCGTATCTTCACACAATTTTTCATATTTCTTCAAATTCAGTTCATTTTCTTTTCACATTCGCCGGGTATACTGTAAATGTTCTCAGGAAGGGAGCAGGGACCCGGAACGAGAACGTGACCCCAAGTTTTTTCATCCATACTCCTCTTTTCTTTTGACACCAGGGCGGTGCAGGAAGATTCCTGCGCCGCTTTGGTGTTTTTTTGGTACAATTTGCCGGTTTTTGGTACAACGCTTGCAATTTGACAGGATATACATTATTATAGAAACCTTGCCAATCGTGGCGAAAAATCGTATAATAACTTAATATGGTACTGCTGGGTACAGCGCTTTGCTGCCCGGCGGCCCATTCCCTTTTCCCCACAGGTTACACCGCAGGAGGTCAAATCCGTATGAGAGTTGGTCTGGACATTGGTTCCACCACGATTAAGTGTGTTGTGCTGAACGACGCCGGAGAGATCGTATTTTCTACATACGAGCGGCATTTCAGCCATATTTTGGAAAAAGGCAGGGCGCTGCTGGAAAAAGTAGCCGCCGAATATCTGCCCGATGGCAAAGCCTACCTGGCGATCTCCGGCTCGGCCGGTATGGGCCTGGCGGACAGCTGCAAGGTCCCCTTTGTGCAGGAGGTCTTCGCGACCCGCGTGGGCGCCAACCGTCTGGTGCCCGGCACCGACTGCATCATTGAGCTGGGCGGCGAGGATGCCAAGATCCTGTTCCTGACGAACGGCACCGAGGTCCGCATGAACGGCAGCTGCGCCGGCGGCACGGGTGCTTTCATCGACCAGATGGCCACCCTGCTGAAGATGGGCGCGGACGAGATGGACCGGGCGGCCCAGCAGGCTACCCGCACCTACACCATCGCCAGCCGCTGCGGCGTGTTTGCCAAAAGCGACATCCAGCCGTTGATCAACCAGGGCGCACAGGCCGGTGACATCGCAGCGTCCATCTATCAGGCAGTGGTCAACCAGACCATCGCGGGCCTGGCCCAGGGCCGCCCCATCCAGGGCAACATCCTGTACCTGGGCGGGCCGCTGACCTTCTCCAAAACGCTGCGCCGGAGCTTTGACAAGACCCTGGGCGTTACCGGCACCCTGCCGGAGAACAGCCTGCTCTTTGTGGCCATGGGCGCGGCCTTCTACGCCGATGAGGTGCTGGACCTGCACGAGGTCGCCCAGCGGTTGGACAATTACAGCGCCACGGCCACCTACGTGAGCCTGCCGCCGCTGTTTGCCGATAAGCAGGAGTACGAGGAGTTCCACGCCCGCCACATGAAGGCCTCCGTCCCCTGCCTGCCCTTCGGCGCAGATTGCGGGCCGGTGCATATCGGCATCGACTCCGGCTCCACCACCATCAAGCTGGTGGTCATCGACCAAAACGCCAACATCCTGTTTGAAAGCTACCGCCCCAACCTGGGCAATCCCATCCCGCTGGTCAAGGAAACGCTGCTGAAACTGTACGAGGACCATCCCGGCCTGCAGGTGGCCAGCGTGACCACCACCGGCTACGGCGAGGAACTGGTCAAAAACGCCTTCCACTGTGACCGCGGCCTTGTTGAGACCGTGGCCCACTTTACCGCAGCCAAGCACTTTTTGCCGGACGTGGACTTCATCATCGACATCGGCGGCCAGGATATGAAGTGCTTTAAAATCGAGGACGGCGCTATCAGCAACATCTTCCTGAACGAGGCCTGCTCCTCCGGCTGCGGCAGCTTCTTGCAGACCTTCGCCCAGGCTTTGGGCTACGACGTGAAAAAATTCGCCGCCCTGGGCCTGTTTGCCGACAAGCCCGTCGACCTGGGCAGCCGCTGCACCGTGTTCATGAACTCCTCGGTCAAGCAGGCACAGAAGGACGGTGCATCGATCGAAAACATCAGCGCCGGTCTGTCCATCTCGGTGGTCAAGAACGCGCTGTACAAGGTCATCCGCGCTTCCAGCCCCGAGGAGCTGGGCCGCAACATCGTCGTGCAGGGCGGTACTTTCTATAATGAGGCCGTCCTCCGCGCCTTTGAAAAAGAGATGGGCGTCAACGTCATCCGCCCCGACATTGCCGGCCTGATGGGGGCTTACGGCGCTGCGCTGTACGGCAGGGCCCGCGCGGGCGAGAACGCCCGCAGCACCGTGCTGACCGAGGAAGAACTGCGCAGTTTCAGCCAGAAAGTCAACACCGTGCAGTGCGGCGGCTGCGGCAACCATTGCCAGCTGACCGTGAACGTTTTTGCCGATGGCAAGCGCTTTATCTCCGGCAACCGCTGCGATAAGCCGGTGACCGGCAAGGCCAACAACGAGGATCTGGACCTCTACGCCTACAAGCTCAAGCTCATTGAGGAGTACCGCAATGCCCCGGCCCCGGCTTCCCCGCGCGGCAATATCGGCATCCCGCTGTGCCTGAATATGTACGAGCTGCTGCCCTTCTGGCATACGCTGTTCACCAGGCTGGGCTTTAAGGTCACGGTCAGCCCCTTCTCCAACCGCAAGCTGTACCAGAGCGGCCAGGCTACCATCCCCAGCGACACGGCCTGCTTCCCCGCCAAGCTGAGCCACGGCCATATCAGGTGGCTGTGCGAGCAGGGCGTCGATGCGGTGTTCTACCCCTGCATGAGCTACAACCTGGACGAACACCTGGGCGACAACCACTATAATTGCCCGGTGGTCGCCTACTACCCCGAGGTGCTGGAGGGCAACTGCCCCGAGCTGACCAGGACCCGGCTCATCTACGATTACTTCAACCTGGAGCGCCGCAAGGACTTTTACGGCAAGTTTGCCCAGGCGCTGGACAAGTACTTCCCCGGCCTGAACAAAAAGGATGTGCATGCCGCCATCGATGCCGCCTATGACGAGTACCACCGCCACATGCAGCAGCTGCGGGACAAGGGCGCGGAGATCATCGCCGCCGCCCGTAAGGAGGGCCGCCACATTATCGTGCTGGCGGGCCGCCCCTACCATGTGGACCCGGAGATCAACCACGGCATCAACCAGCTCATCATCCGCCAGGGCGCGGCCGTTGTGTCCGAGGATTCGGTCAGCTGCTACGAGCAGAAGTTCCAGACCTCGGTGCTGAACCAGTGGACCTACCACAGCCGCCTGTACGCTGCCGCCAGATACTGCACAGAGCAGCCCGATATGGACCTGGTGCAGCTGGTGTCCTTCGGCTGCGGTCTGGACGCCGTTACCACCGATGAGACCCGCGAGATCCTGCAGGCGGGCGGCAAGCTGTACACCCAGTTGAAAATTGACGAAATCACCAACCTGGGCGCGGTGAATATCCGCCTGCGCAGCCTGTTTGCCGCACTGGAAGAACGCAAAGAAGACCACAAAGATTGAGGCAAGTATGGAATACATGACTCCGAACTTTACCAAGGACATGGTAAAGACCCATAAGATCCTTATCCCCAACATGGCCGTGACCCAGTTCCGCCTGATGCAGGCCGCCCTGGCCAGCGAGGGGTACCAGACCGAGGTGTTGGGCAACTGCGGCAGCGAGGTGGCGCAGCTGGGCCTGAAGTACGTCCACAACGACACCTGCTACCCTGCCCTGCTGGTCATCGGCCAGTTTTTGGACGCGCTGAACAGCGGCAAATATGACCTGGAGCATACCGCCCTGCTTATCACCCAGACGGGCGGCGGCTGCCGTGCCTCCAACTACATCAAGCTGCTGCGCAAGGCGCTGGTCAAGGCTGGGTACGGCAATATCCCCGTAGCATCGCTGAACTTCTCCGGCCTGGAGAAAGGCAGCGGCCTGCCGCTGACCCTGCCGCTGCTGCGCAAGGTCATTGCCAGCATCTTTTACGGTGACATGCTGGTGGCGCTGCGCAGCCAGACCTACCCCTACGAGAACCGCAGGGGTGACGCCGACGCCATGACCGAAAAGTGGATTTCTACGATCCAGGGCTGGATTCGGGGCGACAAGAACTACTCCGCCCACGATATGAAGAAGCGGTTCTATGACATTGCCGCCGACTACGCCACCATTCCCATTACCCGCGTGCCGAAGGTCAAGGTCGGCGTGGTGGGCGAAATTTACGTCAAGTACTCGCCCCTGGGCAACAACGACCTGGAAAAGTTCCTGGAAAGCCAGGATTGCGAGGTCAACCTGCCCGGCCTGATGGGCTTTGTGGAGTACTGCGTGGCCAACTACCGGCTGGACATCGACCTGTACGGCGGCAACAAACTGGTGGCCGGCGGTGCCGACAAGTTCCTGGGCTGGCTGGACGGCATCGGCTGCGCCAGCTACGACGCCATGCGCAAGTACGGCTTCTACGCGCCGGGGTCGTTCCGCGAGCTGATGAAGAAACCAGAAGGCATCATCTCGCTGGGGGCGAAGATGGGCGAAGGCTGGCTGCTGACCGCCGAGATGATCGAGCTGGTCGAGGGCGGCTACGGCAATATCGTCTGTGCCCAGCCCTTCGGCTGTCTGCCCAACCACATCGTGGGCAAGGGCATGATCAATAAGATCCGCGCCCTGCACCCGGACGCCAACATCACGCCGGTGGACTACGACCCCAGCGCCACCCGCGTGAACCAGGAGAACCGCATCAAGCTGATGCTGGCGGTCGCCCGCGAAAAGCTGGACACGCCCATCGCTCCCATCCGCCCGCTGACCGCAGAAGAACTGGCCGGCGGCGCACCCCAGGTGGCAACAGTTGTGGAATAAGGAAGAATAACGAATAAAGAGTAAAAGCAGAACTGCATGGCAAGTGCGGTTCTGCTTTTTATAAGTTGTACTTGGGCAGGGGGTATGGTATTATGAAAAAGGAGGTTTTGAATATGTCGATTTTAAACTTTTCAGATGTTTTGAAAAAGGTGGGGCTTGACCCCAAGGAAGTAAAATTGATACGACACTCCTTATCCGACGAAAAAGCTGCTGCCTGTAATAAGGTGGGCATGTTGTTTGCATATACTCGGCATCAGGCGCTCAATTTCAGCAATGATTATCATTATTGGGTCACTTTTATTAACGACGGTGGCACCTATGCACGGTTGCAGTCTTGCTACCGCGTAAATGGATTTGTGCCGGATACCCCGGACGTGTGCCCCGTCGATCTGCCCGTTTGTGAAGCCCGTGAGTACCAAGGAAACAATGCGCTTTTTGATTTGGAATACGTTGACTTGCTGAAAGAGTACGAAGGTAAACTAGTTATTGATTGGGGCAAAGCCGCCATAAGCTGGCACCAAAAGGGCACGAATGAAAAGCCTATTGTTGCGATTGAATCCCCAAACCGCAAGCCGTTTGTGGGATTTGAAAACCTTATTTTGTCCTATGATGAATTAAAAGAAGTGATTGAAGGCGATGCTGATTATGCATCATGGCACGACGCAATGAAAGCTGTCAACGCCGTTTATCTGATTGTGGATACCAAGACCGGCAAGCAATATGTAGGTTCGACATATAACGGCGACGGTCTATTGGGCCGCTGGAAAACGTATGTTTCCACCGGCGGGCACGGAAACGATAAGGGATTGATAGAGCACTTGCAGTCCGGCAACCATAGTTGCCAGAACCTGCAGTTTTCAGTGCTGCAAGTTTTGCCAAAATCGTTTTCTGATAAGCAGATTGTTGCTGTGGAAACTCTATGGAAGAAAAAGATGCTCACCCGTCAGTTTGGATTGAATGAAAACTGATTTTTCGCCCCAGCATACATGATAACAGCAAAGCACTTTTTTCTATAGTTTGAAAGGCTCCCCACGAGAAATGGGGAGCCTTCGCTTTATAGGTCTCAACTTGTCTCAAATGCTATACGGGTAGAGATATGAGAAATGAGACATATTGATTTCGTACGGCAGTACGCAATTTATTGCAAATAGATATGTCTCAAAATTTCAAAGTTGAGACAGGTGAGAAAGTGAAATAATGAAATATTGAGAAAATGGTTCGTTTAAACTATCTATTATTTCACTTACGCCTCACACGTCTTATTCTATAGCTAATAAAAACACGTGGTATCGACTTATTCTCAAAATCTCAAAATTTCACTCTATTGGCTATCCAGCTTTTGAAATTTCGCTTTTGAGAAAATGGGATGCGCACGGGAGGTGTTTTTCTAGTTATCAAGATATACCCTTATCTTGATAACTAGATTACCACTTCCCTACTTTACAAATGAGTACACGTTCTGTAGGGGCTATCGGCCTGCGGGAGCATATAGAATGCTCCCCTACGAAATTATATGTCGTTTCCCTGGTGGTTCGTAGGGGCATTCCATATCCGCCCGCGGGGCGTCGAGGACGCCGCCCCCTACGACCAACCACCGATACCGCGGCGTGTCGCCCGCACAACAAACAATATCACCGCACCGGGCGACCGCAAGGGTCGCCCCTACGAACGGAAGCAAGACCTCCCCGCACACAACACCACCGACACCCCCTACCCCGACACAAAGGAGCACACCATGGAACGCGTCAAAGGCTTTTTTCAGCATATCTCCCTGTATATCATCGCGCTGGCCAAATGGCTGTGCATCGGCGGCGGCGTGGGCCTCATCGGCGGCGTGGTGGGCGCGGCCTTTCACATCGGCGTGGAGCGCTCCACCGAGCTGCGGCTCATGCACCCGTGGATCCTCTGGCTGCTGCCGGTGGGCGGCGTGGTGATCGTGGGGCTGTACCGCCTGGCCCATATGGAGGGCCGCGGCACCAACAACATCATCGAATCCGTCCACTTCGGCAAGGATGTTCCTATATTATTGGTACCCCTCATCTTCCTCTCCACCTGCATCACCCACCTGCTGGGCGGCTCGGCGGGCCGCGAGGGCGCGGCGCTGCAGATCGGCGGCGGCATCGGCTACCGCACCGGCAAGGCCCTGCACCTGGGAGAGAAGGATCTGCCCCTGGCCACGCTGTGCGGCATGAGCGCTGTGTTCGCCGCGCTGTTCGGCACACCGCTGACGGCCACCGTCTTCGCCCTGGAGGTCATCAGCGTGGGCGTCCTCTACTACGCGGGGCTGATCCCCTGCCTGATGTCCGCCTCGGTGGCGTATCTCATCGCCTCCCTCTTCGGCGTGTCCCCCACCCGGTTCACGGTGGCACTGCCGCCCCTGGACGTGTGGACGGTGTTTCTGGTGATTTTGCTGGCCATCGGCTGCGCGCTGGTGTCCATCCTGTTCGTGCGTGGCATGCACTGGGTGGAGCACATGGCGGCCAAGCTGGTGAAGAACCCCTATCTCCGGGCGGCGGCGGGCGGCGCGGCCATCATCGGCCTGACGCTGCTGCTGGGCCGGGACTACAACGGCGCGGGCATGGACGTCATCGCCCGGGCGGTGGAGCAGGGACAGGCCGCGCCCTGGGCGTGGCTGCTGAAGATCCTGTTCACCGCCATCACCATCGGCTGCGGCTTCAAGGGCGGCGAGGTGGTGCCCTCCTTCTTCGTGGGAGCCACCTTCGGCTGCGTGGCGGCCCAGGCGCTGGGCTTGCCGGCGGGCTTCGGCGCCGCCATCGGCCTGATCGCCGTGTTCTGCGGCGCGGTGAACTGCCCCATCGCCTCCGTCATCCTCAGCATTGA
>OLSN01001762.1_pt1 | contig 17489 bp, 17 predicted proteins | sample 1672411 | NCBI WGS metagenome assembly OLSN01 (sample SAMEA3136683, study PRJEB25190) | human gut metagenome | biome: human gut; feature: human-associated habitat; material: faeces | place: Austria | collected 2013 | reverse complement strand
CACGCCTGCTTTTCCCTTCGCCCGCGCGTCCTGCAGACATGATTCCATCAGCGCCTTCCCGACGCCCTGCCCCCTGGGCGCGCCCTGCACCCACAGGCAGTAGAGATAGAGATAGTCCGCTCCCTCGACCGGCGCCCACGCCGTCTCGATGGGTGCATACTCGATAAACGCGCAGTCGTTTCCCGCGAGCTTGCGAAACACATGTCCTTCGCGGATTCTCTCTCGCAGCCACGCGCGCTTGCGCTCCACGCCGGGGTGCGGCTTTTTTGTACGCACGATGCAGCAAAGCTGCTCGCTGTCCAGGTTTTCCTGCGTCAGCGTGACAAAATCCATTTCCATGCCGGAGCCTTCCTTCCCGTCAAGCGCTCAGGGCGTATTCTTCCAACAAAAGAATACGCCCCCAACTCAATAATCTACACGCATCAGGCTCAAGCCCTGCGGCGGCGCGGTGTAGCCTGCGGTCGTCCGGTCGCGCGCGTCGAGTGTATCCTGCACGCTTTCTATTGTCCGCTTTCCCTGTCCGACTTCTAACAGTGTTCCAACCAGAATGCGCACCATGTTCTGCAAAAAGCCGTTGCCGTGGAAGGTGAAGGTGATGCGGTCCTTCCGCTGCTGGATGTCGATGGTGTCCACCGTCCGCACGGTGGACTTTTTCATGCGGGGATTGCCGCAGAAGGCGGCGAAATCATGCTCGCCCGTCACATAGGCGGCGGCCTGCCGCATCCGCTCCACATCGGGGACGTAGGGCAGCATAGTCACATACTTCCGGTCGAAGATGGGCTTGACCTCCCCCACGAACACCGTATAGCGATAGGTCTTGCCCAGAGCGTTATACCGGGCGTGGAACCGGGGCGCGCAGGGCTTCACCTCCCGCACGGCGATGGCGTCGGGCAGGTAGCGGTTGCAGTAGTCCCGGATCTCCTCGGGGGATTCCTTTACGTCCAGTTGGGCATTGGCCACCATGGCGCGGGCGTGGACGCCCGCGTCGGTGCGGCCCGCGCCGATGATCTCCACCGGCTGGCCCGCCAGGCGGGACAATACCGCCTCGAGCTTGCCCTGGATGGTCTCCCGGTCCGGCTGGCGCTCCCAGCCGAAAAACCGCGTGCCGTCATAGGCGATGGTAAATTTATAGTTCTGCATATTATTTCAGCTTCTTGATAAAGCAGCGGCGGCGCTTGTGCTGCTCGATGTCGAAATCCTTCCACTGGGACTGCACCTTCTCATTGGTCTCCAGCATGGGGCCGGTCTCGGCCTCCTTGATGCCCAGCTTGAAGCAGCCCAGCATGGCGTGGTACAGGATCATGGCGTTGACGCCCTTCTTCTGGTAATCAGGCCGCACGGCGATCAGCAGCAGGTCGATGGTGTCGTTTTTCCGGAACGCCTTCAGCAGGTCGATCCAGCCGGTGGGAAAATACTTGCCCCGACTCTTTTTCAGCGCCTCGGCAATGGAGGGCGCGGCCACGCCCATGGCCACCATATCCTCGTGCTCATCCATGATGAAGAAGGCCAGATTGGGGTTCACCAGCGGGGCGAACTTGCCGCTGTAGCGCTTGATCTGCTTGTCGGTCAGCTCCACCGTGCCGTACAGCGGCGCGTAGCAGGTGTTCACCAGTTGGAAGAACCGGGGGATCAGGCCGAAGTAGTCCAGCCGGGTTCTGGGCCGGAACACATGGAGATTGCAGCGCTTCTCCACAAACTCGGACAGCTTGCGCCACCGCTCGATGATCTTTTCGTCGGTGGGCACCTGGATGAGATTCTCCACCCAGTCCACGTCCTTCACATAGCCCAGGCGGGTCAGGTGGTCGATGTAGTAGGGATGGTTATAGTAGGTGAAGAAGCAGCTCCGCCGGTCAAAGCCCTCCACCAGCATGCCCTCCCGGTCCAGGTCGGTGAAGCCCAGGGGGCCGTGTACCTCGTCGCAGCCCTTCTCCTTGGCCCAGCGCTCCACCGTGGTGAACAGGGCGTTGGCCACCTGCTCGTCATCGATGAAGTCCACCTGGGTGAAGCGCATGCGGTTGGTGTGCCACTTCTCGTTGGCCTTATGGCTGAGGATAGCGCCGATGCGGCCCACCATCTCGCCGCTGCGCATGGCCATCCAGCAGCGGGCCTCGCAGTATTCAAAGGCGGGGTTTTTCTTCTTGTCCCAGTCGCTCATGTCGTCGTCAAAGGTGGCGGGCACGAACTGGGGCACGTCTTTATATAGAATGTTGGGATATTCCACAAACTGCCGCAGTTGGCGCTTTGTGGTCACTTCAATAATGGAAACCATATTCGTTCCTCCTTACAGACACAGCTTCAGTGTACCGCAAGATTCCCCAAAAAGCAACACAAAAAGAGTGGAAACGGCGCGGCGTATGTGGTATACTTGTTACTCAGAATATATTATGATATCGTCGGAGGTAGTCATATGGAGCTTTTCTGGTACAACATCAAGGAGATGGACGCCGCGGCCTACGACGCCGCGCTGGCCATGATGGACACGGCCCGCCGCGCCCGGGTGAAGGAGCTGCCCAACGAGGATGACCGCAAGCGCAGCGCCGCCGGTGAGGTGCTGCTGCGCAATGCCGTGGCAGCGCACCTGAACACCACGGCGGAGAGCGCACCCCTCCGCTGGGACGACAACGGCAAGCCCGGTGTGGAGGGCGACCCCTTCTACGTCAGCGTCAGCCACAGCGGCCCCTATGTGGTGGTGGCCGTGGGCGAGAAGGTGCTGGGCGTGGACGTGGAGGTCATCCGCGGCGCGGAGGAGAAGTTCATGCGCCGGGCCTGCTCCGAAGCGGAGATGGCCTATATCCGCTATGGCGACGCCGGGTGCTTCCAGCGGTTCTGGGAGTGCTGGACCGCCAAGGAGGCGCTGTTCAAGCTGACGGGCAAGGGCCCGCTGCTGGCGCTGAGCCGCCTGGCCCTGCCGGAGGGCGTGGCGCTGGATCACATCATGCAAAACGGCTGCGCCGTCACCGTGGCCATGAAGCTGTAAACAGGAGGAGAGCATCATGTATCGGATCGGTATCGACCTGGGCGGCACCAACATCGCCGTGGGCGTGGTGGACGACCGCCACAACATCATTGCCGAAGCCAGCGTCCCCACCGGAGCCTTCCGCCCGGCGGAGGAAATGGTGGCCGACATGTGCCGCGCCGTGGAGATGGCGCTGGACAAGGCGGGGCTCATCGCCGCCGACTGCGCCAGCATCGGCATCGGCTCCCCCGGCACCTGCGACAGCGAGGCGGGCACCGTGCTGCGGGCCTATAATCTGGGCTGGTTCAACGTGCCGGTGTGCCAGATGCTCCACGACCGCTTCGGCATCCCCGTTCACCTCAGCAACGACGCCAACTGCGCCGCCCTGGCGGAGATCGTGGCAGGCGCGGCAGTGGGCCGCCGTGACATGATCCTCATCACCCTGGGCACCGGCGTAGGCGGCGGCATCATCATCGACGGCAAGATCTACGCCGGTATGCGCTCCATGGGCGCCGAGCTGGGCCATACCCTGCTGGTGCTGGAGGGTGAGCACTGTACCTGCGGCCGCGACGGCTGCTGGGAGGCGTATGCCTCCGCCACCGCCCTGATCCGCCAGGGCAAGCGGGCCGGTGCGCAGCATCCCGAGTCCGCCCTCCACGGCCGGGAGGAGCTGACGGCGCTGGACGTGTTCCAGGCCGCCGACGCGGGCGACGCGGCGGCCCAGGCGGTCATCGACCGGTGGTGCGTCTATGTGGCAGCGGGCCTGACCGATCTGGTCAACAGCCTGGCCCCGGAGATGATCCTCATCGGCGGCGGCATCAGCCGCCAGGGTGAGCGCATCCTTGCCCCCATCCGGGCCTATGTGACGGAGCACTGCTTCGGCGGCCGCGAGGGTGCCATCCCCGTCATCGCCGCGGCCCAGTTGGGCAACGAGGCGGGCATCATCGGCGCGGCGGCGCTGTAAAACATGCGATAGACAAAGGCCGGGAAGTACCTTCCCGGCCTTTGCTGTCACACTTTTCTCCGTCATCCGTCCTTAGATACAGAAGGTGGTGAGCAGGCCGTGGATCGGGATGTATTCGAGCAGCTCTATCAGAAATATTACGCCCCGGCGCTGCTGTATGCCCAGTCCCTGTGCCGGGGCCGCCATCTGGCGGAGGACATGGTGCAGGAGGCGTTTTACCGGGCGTGGCTGTCCCTGCCGGATGATGTGGTCAGCTTCCGAAGCTGGCTGTTCCGGGTACTGCGGAACCTGATCATCGACCACCAGCGGCGGCAGAAGCATTTGGCCGATGTGCCGCCGCCGGACACCATAGACGAGACCACGCCGGAGAATCTCCTGCTGAAGCGGGAGGACGCCGCGGCCCTGTACCGGGCCATGGAGGCGCTGGCGGAAAGCGACCGGGAGCTGCTGACCCTGTACTGCTTCGCCCGATTGACCGGAGCCGAGCTGGCGGAGGCCATGGGCGTATCCCCGGCGGTGATTCGCCAGCGGCTGCGCCGGGCCAGAGTGCGGCTGCGGCAGAAAATGGAGGAGGATGGCTATGAATTTTGAAGAAGCCTTTGTCCGCTATCAGGCCCATACCGCCACGGCGGAGGAAACGGCGCTGGTGGAGCGGGAGCTGGAAAAGTTCCGGCTGCTGGAGGACTATCTGGCGGCGCGGGAGCTGCCGGACTTGCCGGAGACGCCCGCCGGGGCCGCGCAGGCGGAGACGAGGGCAGTGAAGCGGCGCATGAACCGCCGCACCGGCTGGACAGTGCTGGCGGCAGTGGCGGCGGTGCTGGCCATTCTGGCGCTGCTGCAATTCGTGATCTCGCCGCTGGTGAACCGCCGGGTGTACTACGTCCCCTGGCGGGAGGAGGCCGACTACGATATCGACACATACAGTGAGTTTGACGCGGGCATGTCGGCCATCACCGCGCTGTATATGCCCCTGGGCAGCTATGGCGGCAGCCTGATCAACCATACAGGCTTCATGACCGACACCGTGGACCTGGGCTTTCTCGACAACACCGGCGCCACCCGCTCCGGCATCGGCAGCCAGGTGACGCTCCGCATGGGGAAGCTGGGCTGGCTCAACGCCAACGACCTGTCCGTGCTGGGGTATGGCTATATGGATTTTCGCTCCTGGCACACACAGGGCGGACACACCAAGGCCGCACTGGAGCAGCTTCCGGACTACTTTTCCGTCACCTCCGCCGTCACCTTTACCCGCGATCTGACCGCCGACGAGCTGGCGGCGCTGATGGAGCGCCACCCGGAGCTGACGTTTCTCTCCGCCAAGATGGAGGGTGAGCTCTTCCCCCAGGCGCTGTACTGCTCCCTTCAGAACACGGGCGTGCAGTACGGGTCGGATCTGAACAGAGACTATCCCGATTTTCAATTTGGGGACTATCCTGATTTTCAGGTGGAAACCGTCACCGGTGAGAGCATCCAGCAGCATTTTGAGAGCCTGCTGCAATACCTGATCGACCATCCCAAACTGGCCGATATGGCTGATGCCTTGGCCGGCGGCCGCCAATATCAGCGGATGCTGGACACCGTCCGGGAGGACGGCCTTAAGAGCAGCGGCGTATGGGTGCAGGGCACCCCCGCCGCCATTCTGGCCCTGCTGGAGGAGAGCTGCGCCGCCGGTGTGGCCAACCGTGCCGCCGTCACGGTTTTATCCAAATAGCACCGCTCACCCGCCGGAGAAGCCCTTCGGCGGGCGCTTTTTTGCCCGGAAAGGGCCAAAATTCATAATTTTGACTTTCCTTTTCCTTTGTTCTCTGGTATATTAAAGTGTTGTAATGAATTTTACAGTGCATTTTACCCCGGAGGAGGAACCCCATGAAACGCGTAATTTTACTGATCCTGGCCCTTGTGCTGACACTGTCCCTGATGGCCTGCCGCAGCAAGGAGCCGGAGGATGCCGCCGACGCGGCGGATAACAACACCCTGTCCAACAGCGCCCCGCTGACCTTTGCCGAGGCCAGCGCCCTGGAATATGACAACGGCCAGGTGACCTGCCGCTTCCGGAGGGACGAGGACGGCTGGAAATGGGTGGATGACGAGGAATTCCCGCTGGATGCCAGCTATGTGGAGGAGATCCTAACGGCGCTGGACGCCATGTCCGTCAGCCTGGCGCCGGTGACGCCCGCCGTGGAGCCCGCCGACAGCGGTCTGGATGAGCCTGACCGCTATACGACCGTCACCGTGGGCGAGGACATCACCACGCTGCGTTTCGGCGACCAGCAGGACGACGGCCAGTGGTACATGGCCATCGACGGACAGGAGGACACCTATCTGGTGGCCGACGAGTTCGTGAAGCTGATGGACCGCAGCATCTATGATATGGCGGTGCTGCCCACCCTGCCGGAGCTGACCGACGACAACCTGACGGTCATCACCGTCAGGCAGACGGAGGGCGACAAGACCGTCCGCCTGTCCAAGACCGACAGCGGCTGGGTCAACGGCGGCAAGGCGCTGCCGGATGGCATCGCCGACATTGAGGCGGCCCTGGCAGACTTCACCTTTGACAAGTGCTTCAACTACAATCCCTCGCCGGACGCCGCGCCGCTGTGCGGTCTGGATGTGCCCACCGCGACGATCACCCTGTCCTACGTCAACACCGTGGGCACCGAGAGTTCCGTCGTTCTGACCCTGGGCACCCTGCGGGAGGACGGCGCCTATTACGCCACCCTCAACGATGACACCACCGTATACCTGCTTTCACAGGATAAGATAGCACCGCTGCTGGCGCTGCTGTAAAGAAGGAGGACGTGTCATGCGTCTTTTGATCGTGGAGGATGAGGTGCGGCTGGCGGACACCCTGCGCCAGTTGCTGCACCGGCAGGGCTATACCGCCGACGTATGCTATGACGGCGTCAGCGGCCTGGACAACGCCATGACCGGCATCTATGACCTGGTGGTGCTGGATGTGATGCTGCCGGGGATGAACGGCTTTCAGGTGGTGCAGAAGCTCCGCGCCGCCAATGTAGCCGTCCCCGTGCTGATGCTGACGGCCAAAAGCAGCCTGGACGATCGCGTCCACGGCCTGGACTGCGGCGCGGACTACTATCTTACCAAGCCCTTCGAGCCGGAGGAGCTGCTGGCCTGCGTCCGCACGCTGCTGCGGCGAGGCGGCGGCCAGCTGCAGGAGGACACCGCCCTGACCTGGGGCGACCTGTCGCTGGAGCGGGCCACCTTCACCCTGGGCTGCGGCGGGCGGGAGGTACGCCTGAGCCGCCGGGAATACGACCTGATGGAGCTTCTGATGCGCAACGGCAGCCAGGTGGTCACCAAGGAGCAGCTATTGGTCAAGGTCTGGGGCTACGACTCTCAGGCAGAGGACAACAATGTGGAGGTGTACATCTCCTTCCTGCGGCGGAAGCTGACCCATCTGCGCTCCGGCGTAAGGATCAGGACGCTGCGGATGCTGGGCTATTGCCTGACCCAGGATGAGGAGGCGGCGTCATGATCCGGAAGCTGCGCCGGAAGATCACCGGCGTTATCATGGCGGTGGCCGCCCTGGTGCTGCTGGCGGTGTTCGCCGGGGTGTACTTCTTCTCCCGGGCCAACATTGCTGACAGCTATACCTATCAACTGAAGCAGGCGGTGCAGACCGGCGTGCCCGACGCCCGGTTTCCCTGCTTTCTGGCGGAGGTGCTGCCCAGCGGCACCGTCCGCATCTCCGGCAGCAGCTACTACGATCTGGACGACGAGGACGCGCTGCTGGCCGCCGTCACCCAGGCGCTGGCCGACGGCGGCGAGAGCGGCGTGCTGGCATCCCGGCACATGCGCTTTTACCGGCAGGACGGCCCCCTGTCCATCCGCATCGCTTTTATGGACAGCACCTTTGAGCAGGCCACCCTCCGGGCGCTGGTGCGGGTCTGCCTGCTGATCGGCGGCGCGGCGCTGCTGGTGCTGCTGGGCATCAGTTGGCTGCTGAGCGGCTTCGTCTCCCGTCCCGTGGTGCGGACGTGGCAGGATCAGCAGCAGTTTATCTCCGACGCCAGCCACGAGCTGAAAACGCCGCTGACGGTGATCCTGTCCTCCGCTGACCTGCTGGAGGAATCGGCCCAGCCGGAGCAGCGGCAGTATGTGGACAACATTCTGGCGGAGTCCCGGCGGATGCGGGCGCTGGTGGAGGACATGCTGACCCTGTCCCGGGCCGAGAGCGGCCGGACTGCCGCGCCGCTGCTGCCGCTGGATCTCAGCGATCTGGTGACGGAAGCCGCACTGCGGTTCGAGCCGGTGGCCTTCGAGGCGGGACGTCCCCTGCAGTACGACATCCAGAACGGCCTGTCCATGACCGGCGACTGCCAGCAGTTGGATCAACTGGTGGACATCCTGCTGGACAACGCCGTGAAATATGCCGCGCCGGACGGCGCCATCCAACTGACGCTGAACGCCGCGGGCAAGCACGCTGTCCTGACGGTGGAGAATCCCGGTGAGCCCATCCCGCCGGAGAAGCTGTCCCATATCTTCGACCGGTTCTATCGGGTGGACGACGCCCGCACCGGCGCGGGCGGCTTCGGCCTGGGTCTGGCCATCGCCCGGCAGATCGTACAGCGCCACAAGGGCACCATCACCGCCGCCAGCGACGCGAGAGCCACCCGCTTTACGGTGACGCTGCCCCTGCGGCACTGAGCTCACAAAATCGAGGTTTTTTCTATGTTTGATACACTTCTGCGGGGCGGTACCGTTATCGACGGTACCGGCCGCGCCGCGTTTGCGGCAGATATCGCCATCGAAAACGGCACCATCGCCGCGGTGGGACAGCTTTCCCATGCGGAGGCCCGCCGGGTGGTGGACTGCACCGGTATGACCGTCACTCCCGGCTTTATCGACATCCACCGCCACGCCGACGGCGCGGCCTTCCGCCCCGGCTTCGGGGAATGGGAGCTGTGCCAGGGGCTGACCACCATCGTCAACGGCAACTGCGGCCTGTCCGCCGCGCCCTTCGGGCCCGATAACGACGCCGCTATCCGGGCGTACTTGCAGCCCATCACCGGCACGCTGCCGCCCCAGCTGGACACCCGCGCCATGGCGGGGTATTTCCGCTCCCTGCCCGCCCTGCCCCTGAATGTGGCCATGCTGGTGGGCGCGGGCACGCTCCGGGCTGACGCAGCGGGCTATCAGCTGACAGAGCTGGCAGACGGCCATTTCGCCGCCATCCACCGGCAGATGGAGCGCTCCCTGGCCGACGGGGCGCTGGGCGTCAGTCTGGGTCTGGGCTACGCGCCGGAGTGTTTCTATTCCACCGGTGATCTCATCCGTGCTCTGCAGCCGGTGGCCGGGACGGACATCCCCGTCACCGTCCACATGCGCCAGGAGGGCGGCGGTGTAGTGGACTCCGTGCGGGAGATGATCGCCGTGGCCCGGGCGCTGGGCTGCCCCGTCCACATCAGCCACCTCAAGGCCATGGGTCGGGACAACTGGGGCAAAAAGATCCCCCAGGTGCTGTCCCTGCTGGAGCAGGCGCAGAATGAGGGCCTGGCCGTGGACTGCGACGTGTATCCCTACACCGCCGGTTCCACCCAGCTGCTGCACATTCTGCCGCCGGACTATCTCACCGGCGGCATGGAGGCGGTGGTGGAGCGTCTGCGGGACAAGAGCGTCCGCCGTGAGCTGGCGGCGCGCATCGAAAGCGGCGTGGGCTTTGACGACATCGCCAAGCTGGCGGGCTGGGACGGCATCTATCTCACCTCCCTCCACTGCCCGGAGGATCACCCCTATCAGGGCCACAACCTGATGGAGATCGCCGCCCTGATGGGACAGGATCCCCTGTCCTCCTGCTGTGAGCTGCTGGCCCGTGAGCACGGCCAGATCACCATGATCGACTTCATGGCCTCGGAGGAGGACATCTGCGATATTCTCCGCTCGCCCCTGTCCTGCGTCATCTCCGACGCCACCTATCCCACGGAGGGACAGCTCCATCCCAGGGTCTGCGGCAACGTGACCCATCTGCTGGAGCACTTCGTCCGGGAAAAGGGCGCGCTCACTTGGGAGCAGGCCGTCCACAAGCTGACGGGCCGTCCCGCCCAGGTACTGGGCCTGAAGGGCAAGGGCCGTCTGGCGGCGGGCTATGACGCCGATGTGTGCGTGTTCGATCCTCAGGCCCTTCATGAGCGGGCCACCTATACGGAGCCGCAGCAGACCTCACAGGGGATGTCCCTTGTGCTGGTGGCGGGCGAGACAGCCCTGGAAAACGGACGCCCTACCGGTCTCTGCGCCGGGCGGGCCATCAGGAGGTAACGTATGCTGGAAAAGATCATTGCCATTGTGCATCAGGCGGGCGACATGATCCGCGACGCCCATCATATCGAGCGGGACACCCGTGAAAAGACCGGCGCGGCGGATCTGGTGACGAAATACGATGTGGCGGTGCAGGAGTTCCTGCGGCGTGAGCTGCTGGCCATCTGCCCCGAGGCGGATTTCTTCGGTGAGGAGGGACAGCACGAGGCGCTGACGAAGGACTGGACGTTCATCGTCGATCCCATCGACGGCACCACCAACTTTGTGCGGGAGCTGCATTACAGCAACATCGCCGTAGCCCTGTGCCATCAGGGACAGGTGCGCTATGCTGTGGTGTACAACCCCTTTGTGGAGGAGCTGTATGCGGCGGAGCGGGGCCATGGCGCCACGCTGAACGGGCGGACCATCCATGTTTCCGATCACGACGCGGCCCACGCCATCTGCATGTGCGGCAGCACCATCTACGACCGCCGCTATACCGACCGGAGCTTCGCCATCATGCGCTGGCTCTATGACCACACGCTGGACTTCCGCCGCTTCGGCTCGGCGGAGCTGGACATCTGCCAGGTGGCCGCCGGACGCATCGAGGTGTTTTTCGAGTGCCGTCTGTCCCCCTGGGACTTCGCCGCCGGCAGCTTGATCCTGGAGGAGGCGGGCGGCCGTCTCACCCGTCTGGACGGCAGCGCCATCGACCCCAGAGAGCCCGGCAGCGTCTGGGCCACCAACGACAAGTGCCGTGCGCTCTACCGGGAGCTGCCTCAATAAGCAAGAAAAAACCGCCCATATGGGCGGTTTTATTCTTCGTTTATTTCTTCCCCGGTGCGTTGGCGGCGTAGACGCACACCAGGATCACCGCCACGCCGATGATCTGCCACAGGCCGAAGGGCTCCTTCAGCAGCACCACGCCCGCCAGCACGCTGACCACCGTGGTCACGTTGCTGAACAGCGACGCCTCCGACACCGTCAGGTGGGCGTTGGCGAAGTTCAGCAGGAAATACGCCACCACCGAGGATACCACGCCCAGATAGATCACCGCGCCCCAGAAGCTGCCGCTCTGGATGGCGGGCAGGAACGTCTCCGCCATGTGGCCCGCGCCCTGGATCAGCGCCGAGGGGATGAAGAACAGCATACCCACCGTGAACATCACATACGTCACCTCGAAGGCGGTGAACTTCGCCGCCGCCTTGTGGCTGAGGGTGTAGTACACCGCGTCGCAGCCCACCGTCATCAGCAGCAGGAGCAGGCCCAGCAGGGAAATATGGGTCTCGCCGCCGGTGTAGATCAGCGCCACGCCGCCGATGCACAGCACCGCACAGATCACCTGCCGCCGGGTCACCTTCTCGTGCAGCACCAGCACGTCCATCAGGATGCAGGCGATGGGCACCACGGCGATGATGGTGCCCGCCACGGCGGAGGAGGTGTACAGGATGCCGTAATTCTCGCAGAAGAAGTACAGCACCGGCTGGATCAGCCCCAGCAGCACCAGCGAGCCGATGGGCTTGCCCTTCAGAGAAAAGGCGAACAGGGGCCTGCCCCGCAGCCTTCCAATCAGAGCGTTGGCCAGGATCACCAGCGTCATGGCGATAAAGGCGACGGCAAACCGGAACGCCAGCAGCACCGTGGGCTTGGCCACCGCCAGCGCCAGCTTGGAGAACATGAAGCTCATGCCGAAAATGGCGCTGGCCAGCAGGGCGAACACCAGTGACATGGTGTGGGTTTTCTTGTTGTGCATCGTACTCATCTCACTTTCCAATTTCGACTCATCTTATCATAGAAAGGCATTTTCTGCAACGGGGAACTGGGGAGTTTCGTCCCTGCGGGGCGAAACTCCCAATCAATAAAAAATCCAAAAAGCAAACGCCGGGCGACAGTCCGGCGTTTGCTTTACCATAAATCAGAAACAGAAATCTCATTTGTTTGCCCGTATGGACACACTTCTCGCGCTGCGTCACCTGGTTGCGCGACTGACGACGCCCACGACCAGCAGTACGACGCCCAGACCGGCCAAAAGCAGATTCAGTGCCATATACCGTCGCTCCTTTCTTCATGTGTTCCCGGGTTGATTATAAGATACCACAAGGCTCTCCATTTGTAAAACGCACCATTTTCATCATTTTCATGAAAAAATGTTTGAACTCCGTTAAGAAGCTTGCTACAATAGGGGAGAGGAGGGATGCACATGAGCCTGACCAAATACGAGATCCTGCTGAAGGCGGCGGAGTGCGGCAGCTTTACCAAGGCTGCCCAGGAGCTGAACTTCACCCAGTCCGGCATCAGCCACGCCGTCAGCTCACTGGAGACGGAGCTGGGGACGAAGCTGGTGGTGCGCAGTCACGGCGGCGTATCCCTGACGGCGGATGGCCGGGCGCTGCTGCCCTATTTCCAGCAGATGTGCGCCCTCCAGCACCAGTTGGAGCAGAAGGCCGCCGATCTGCGGGGACTGGACACCGGCCTTGTGCGAGTGGCCACCTTTACCAGCGTGTCGGAGAAATGGATGCCCTACATTCTGAAGAGCTTCCAGGAGCTGTACCCCAGGATCGAATTTGAACTGCTGCCCTCCAATTTCAACAACGAGATCGAGAACTGGGTCACCCACGGACAGGCAGACTGCGGCTTCATCAGCCTGCCCACAGAGCCCCATCTGGACTACTGGCTGCTGCAGCGGGACCAGTGGAAGGTCATCGTCCCCTGCGACCATCCGCTGGCAGGCCGCGACCCCTTCCCGCCGGAGGCGCTGGAGCAGTATCCGGTGATCCTGCTGGACGAGGGCGACGACTATGAGATCCAGGAGGTGTTCGACACCCTGGACATCCATCCCAACATCCAGTACACGGTGCAGCAGGATCAGACCATTCTGGCCATGGTGTCCAGCGGGCTGGGCATCAGCGTCATGGAGGAGCTGATGCTGCAGCGGTGCGCCTATCCGCTGGTATCCTGCCGCCTGCCCCGGCCTTTTTACCGCAACATCGGCATCTGCGTCAAGGACAAGAACGCCCTGTCCCTGTCCACCCAGCGGTTTATCGAGCATGTCCGCCATTGGGTGCTGGTCAACGGCGCGCTGGAGAATTGATCGTCCCCCCCATTTCAATTCATGCCGCCACCAGCGGCATACCGCAGTTCTTCACTATTCTCTTCTCACTTTTCACTGAAAGGCATCAGAAAAGCGCCCTGCTGGGCGCTTTTCTGATGCCCTTATTCAATGGTTCCGCCGCCCAGCACCTCGTCGCCGTCATAGAGCACCGCCGCCTGTCCGGCGGTGATGGCCCGCTGGGGCTCATCGAAGGTCAGGCGCACCCGGCCATCCGGCAGCGGCTCCGCCAGGGCCGGAGCCTCCACCTGGCTGTACCGTGTCTTGGCGGTGCAGCGGAAGGGCGCGGCAGGAGCCTCACCGGCGATCCAGTTGACCCGGTTCGCCGTCAGCTCCCGGCGGAACAGCTTGTCGTTGTCCCCCAGCACCACGGTGTTGTCCGCCTCGTTCTTGGCCAGCACATATACATGCTTTCCCACCGCGATGCCAAGGCCCTTGCCCTGGCCGATGGTATAGCAGGGCAGGCCCCGGTGCTGTCCCAGCACATGGCCCGCCTCGTCCACGAAGTCGCCCGGTGCCAGCGTCACGCCCTGGGATTGCAAAAACGACACATAGTCGCCGTCCGGCACGAAGCAGATGTCCTGACTGTCGGACTTGTCGGCGTTCAGCAGCCCTGCCTCCCGGGCGTTCTCCCGGATGGCGGGCTTGTCATAGTCCCCCACCGGCAGCAGCAGATGAGCAAGCTGATACTGGGTCAGCTGGTACAGCACATAGCTCTGATCTTTCCGGCGGTCCGCGCCCCGCAGCAGGCGGTAGCGATGCGCCATCTCGTCGTAGGTCACGCGGGCGTAGTGGCCCGTGGCGATGAAGTCGTATCCCAGCGTCACCGCACGATCCAGCAGCGCGCCGAACTTCAGGCAGCGGTTGCAGTCGATGCAGGGGTTGGGGGTGCGGCCCGCGCAGTACTCCGACACGAAGTGATCCATCACGTCACGGCGGAAGGCATCCACTTCATTGAACACATAGAATTTCATGCCCAGCCGGTAGGCCACCGCCCGGGCGTCCTCGGCGTCGTCGGCGCTGCAGCAGCGGCTGTCGCTGTTGGGGATCAGCTTCAGCATGGTGCCGTCACAGTCGTAGCCCTGCCGCCGCAGCAGCAGCGCCGCGGCGGAGCTGTCCACACCGCCGGACATGGCCACCAATACCCGTTTTCCCTGATTTCGTTCCATAGGTTTACCTCGCTGTTGATTGGGGTAGAATACTTTTAGATATATGTTTATCTAAAAGTGTAACCCCGGCTTCCGCCGGGGTCAAGCAAAACTTTTATTTTCAATCCAGATGCTGTGCGGAGAAGGCTTGATAGGGCAGTGCATCGCTGAGCTCCATCATCACATGGGAGAAGCCACCGGCATAATCGTACTGTTTGTCCCGCACTTGGCCGCCGCCGCGGCGGATATGGGGCAGCGCCGCCGTCACCAGCGTTCCCTGACCCTCACTGCTCTCCAGCAGCAGGCGGCCGCCGTGGCCCTCGACAATGCGGCGGCAGATAGGCAGGCCCAGTCCCATGCCGTAGGAGGGGCGATCCATCCAACTGCTGTCCGTCCACAGCGCGAACAGCGCCGCCATGCGCTCCGCTGGGATGCCGCAGCCGGTGTCCCGCACCCGCAGCAGCACCAAGCCGCCCTTTGTCTCCAGTGTTACGGTGACGGTGCCGCCCTTGGGTGTGAATTTCAGGGCGTTACTCAAAAGATTCCACATCAGCCGCTCCAGATAGTACCGGTTCACTGCGGCGATCACATACCGCTCCGGGCAGACGAATTCCATGTTCACACCGGTCTCGCGGGCGATGGAGGCCGCCTGGCGGCACAGCTCGTCCAGCAGTGCCTTCAGATCTTCATTCCGCGTTTCAAAGGGCTTGTCCGACAGCAACTCCGGTCCCATGGACAGGTTGCTTACTAGGCGCAGCATGCGGTAATAGCTCTGCTGCATGACGGCGCTTTCGGCGCTGTCGCCGTTCCCGGTTAGCCGCTGGGCGGCCATATGAAGATTGTGCAGCGGCGAACGAAGCGCCGATGCTATGCCAGGCAGCACGCCTGCCAGAATCTGCTGTTCTTCCGCACTGAAAGGCGTCATCATTCCCACCTCTTTCCTCTGTCAGCCTCCCCCTGCTGTGGGGCCGCTATCCACGGTAAATAACGGATGAACAGTCATATCATACCAAATGGCCAAAAGGAAAACAAGCAGTTTGTCGAATTTTGTCGAATGTTTAAGAAAAAATTTTCAAAAGGGGCTTGCATTTTCCGAAGAAATTGCATATAATTCTAAACGTACCATATGTTTGATATATTCCATCAGGAAGGAAGTTTTGATTATGAGCATAAAAGTTGGCATCAATGGTTTTGGCCGTATTGGCCGCATGGTTCTGCGTTGTTCCCTGAATCACCCCGAGATCGAGATCGTGGGCATCAACGATCTGTGCCCCGCCGACTATCTGGCTTATATGGTGAAGTACGACACCATGCACGGCAAGTTCAACGGCGATATCTATGCCGAGGGCAACAACATTGTGGTCAATGGCAAGGCCATCCCCGTTTCCGCCGAGCGCGATCCCGCCAATCTGCCCTGGGCCAAGGTGGGGGCTGAGTACGTTATTGAATCCACCGGCCTGTTCCTGACCAAGGAGAAGTCCGCCGGTCATATCGCCGCCGGTGCCAAGCACGTCGTCATGTCCGCCCCCTCCAAGGATGACACCCCCATGTTCGTCTGCGGCGTCAACGATGACACTTACACCAGCGATATGCAGTTCGTGTCCAACGCCAGCTGCACCACCAACTGCCTGGCTCCCATCGCCAAGGTGCTGAACGACAACTTCGGCATTGCCGACGGTCTGATGACCACCGTTCACTCCACCACCGCCACCCAGAAGACCGTTGACGGCGTGTCTCTGAAGGACTGGCGCGGCGGCCGTGCCGCCTCCGGCAACATCATCCCCAGCTCCACCGGCGCCGCCAAGGCCGTGGGCAAGGTCATCCCCGCCCTGAACGGTAAGCTGACCGGTATGTCCATGCGTGTTCCCACCCTGGACGTGTCCGTGGTGGACCTGACTGTGAACCTGGTGAAGCCCGCCTCCTATGACGAGATCTGCGCCGCCATGAAGAAGGCCAGCGAGAACGAGCTGAAGGGCATCCTCAGCTACACCGACGAGGCCGTCGTGTCCTCCGATTTCCTGGGCGACACCCACACCTCTATCTTCGACGCCAAGGCCGGCATCGCCCTGACCGACACCTTCGTGAAGGTGGTCAGCTGGTACGACAACGAGATCGGCTACTCCAACAAGGTCCTCGAGCTCATCGAGCACATGTATGAGGTCGATCACGGCCACTCCGCCAAGTAAGCGCGGACAATAAGCCAACTTCTGAGAGTTTCCTCCTCTCGTTCGTTGTAGAAAGAGAAAGCGTAGCTTAGGCTGCGTTTTTTCTTTGTGGTTGCATTTGTCACTTTACGCGGCGCGGAAAAGCTGATAAACTGACGAAAACAAAAGCAAAGAGGTCTTTTCTATGTTTCAGGGCTTTTCGCAGAACGCCATCGACTTCCTTTGGGGCATCAGCCTGAATAACGAGCGGGGCTGGTTCATGGCGCACAAGCAGGATTTTACGGACTATGTGGACGTTCCCATGCGCGAGCTGGGGAAGGAGGTCTTTTCCGCGCTGGCGGAGGACTATCCCAGGCAGGACTGGCGGCTGCACGTCTGCCGCATCTACCGCGACGCGCGCCGTCTCTTTGGCCGCGGCCCATATAAGGACCACCTGTGGTTCACGATCGAGCGCCCGCACGAGCGCTTCGAGGGCGTCCCCGCGCTGTATTTCGAGCTCGCACCGAACTACTTCAGCTATGGCTGCGGCTACTGGGACGCCTCCCCCGCCACGATGGCCAAGCTCCGCCGCCGCATCGAGACCGACCCCAAAAGGCTTGAAAAGCTCGTGCGCAAGCTGAATAAATCCCGCTTCACGCTCTCCGGCGAGCAGTTCAAGCGCCCGAAGGGCGACGTCGGCAAGCTCCTGAACCCGTGGTACAACGCGAAAAATATCGCCGTCGGCTATGACGACAATCCCGAAGGCGTGCTGTTCACGCCGGAGCTCAAAGACGAAGTCCTCGCGGGCTTCCGCGAGCTGATGCCGCTGTATCTGTATCTCGATTCGCTGGCGGGCGATCCCGAAGCGAATAAAGAATAATGCCGCTCGCAGAGCGGCGAGAAATTTCCACGC
>OLSN01001758.1_pt1 | contig 17516 bp, 7 predicted proteins | sample 1672411 | NCBI WGS metagenome assembly OLSN01 (sample SAMEA3136683, study PRJEB25190) | human gut metagenome | biome: human gut; feature: human-associated habitat; material: faeces | place: Austria | collected 2013 | reverse complement strand
AGAAAGTGCAGAGCCAGGGGCGTGTTGACTGCGTGGTGGAGACTCCGCAGTATGTCTATATCTTTGAGTTCAAGCTCGACGGCACAGCCGATGAGGCTCTAAGGCAGATTGAAGACAAGGGCTATGCACGCGAATACGAATCAGACAGCCGCCGTGTGTTCAAGATTGGTGCCAGCTTCTCGTCGGAGACGGGGACTATAGCCGACTGGATATGTGTCTGAAACAGAACGATCAAAATGGCATTTCAACCGCAATAGCCTACCGAAAAAAGATAACAAACGATAATTTCCTACTTTTGATAAAAGCAATATGAAAAAAACGTACTACAGAACGCTATCGAAAAAACAAGTCAAGAAAAAACATTTTGCCTTAAACGCAAACCGGCACGGCCGTCTGTCGCATTTCACTTATTATGCGATGTTGGTGCTTGCAGTTGTCTTAACAGCAGTGACAACAAGCATGCCGGCAGCTGCAGCCGGTAAAGCGTCAAGAGGAAAAGACTATGTTCCGGCAGACTACACATGGACGACACAGAGCAAAAATTCATCTGAATCAATGCCATGCGGCGGACACGACGTGGGCATGAACGTATGGGTGGAGAACGGCGACGTAATGATATACGTGGCACGTAGCGGAATGTTCGACGAGAACAATACGCTGCTGAAAGCCGGACGACTGAGACTGCGCCTTACGCCCAACCCGTTTAACGGTGCAGATGCAGGCTTCAGCCAGACTCTGAAGCTTGACGACGGCGCTGTTTACATAAAGGGAAAAGACACAGAAATACGCCTGTGGGCCGATGCGGAGACATCTGCCGTGTTTGCGGAGATAAGTTCAAAGACAAAGACAGACGCCACCCTAAGCTATGAAAGCTGGCGATATAAAGACAGACCGGTTACAAAAGCCGAATGCCAGCAGTGCTCATACAAATGGAATTTGCCAAAGGACTGCACCACATATCAGGATTCTATACGTGCAAAGGGCAACACACTTGTGTTCTGGCACAAGAACCGCGAACAGACTGTGTTCGACTTTACAGTAAACAAAGAAAACCTAGACGGCATTAAAAACAATCTGTACAACCCCATCGGCGGCCTGCGATTCGGCGGTGAACTCGTTGCCCCGGGTTTCATCTTCTGCGGCACTACCGACGGCACCTATGCCTCAACAGACTTCCGTGCATGGAACTTTAAGGCTGAAGGCATAAAGAAATCCACAATAACGCTAAACCTATATGACGGCGACAAGGCCCCGAAAATGCCTACGGCGAAAGAGTCGAAAAGAAGAAGTGCTGCATGGTGGCACGCTTACTGGCAAAGAAGTTATATCATACCGGCCGACAGAAACGACAACACGTACAATCCGACGAGCAAATGGCAAGGCATACTGCGCAACTACGAACTGTTCCGCTATATGCTCGGATGCAACGCCTACGGAGAATGGCCCTCTAAATTCAACGGCGGACTGTTCACCTTCGACCCCGTATACGTAGACCCGAAGACGCCTTTCACACCAGACTACCGCAAATGGGGAGGCGGAACCATGACGGCTCAGAACCAGCGACTGGTTTACTGGCCGATGCTAAAGAGTGGCGATACGGACATGATGGCATCGCAGTTTGACACATATCTGCGACTGCTGCCCACGGCCGTTGCACGTACAAAACATTATTGGGGACACGGCGGGGCGTCGTTTACCGAACAGATAGAAAACTTCGGACTGCCAAATCCTGCCGAATACGGCAAGCACAAGCCCGGCGACGACTACGGTATGGAGCGAAACGCATGGCTTGAATATCAGTGGGACACATCATTGGAATTCTGCTCAATGATACTACAGGCGCACTTTTACACCGGAATGGACATCACGAAGTATGAACCGCTGATTGTGCAATGCCTGCAATTCTTTGACGAACATTATCAGTATCTTGCAAAACAGCGCGGAGTAAAGGCGCTCGACGGTGAAGGAAAGCTTATACTCTACCCTTCATCCGGATGCGAGACATACAAAATGGCATACAATCCGTCAAGCGTGGTGGCAGCATTGCGCACAGTGACAGAGCAGTTTGAAGCATACAAGGCAGCCAAAGGCATACAAGACACATCTGCTTATGCCCTTGACTCTACGTTCATAAGCCGCATACCCGACATGCCGCTACGCACCATCGAGGGCGACACATGCATAGCCCCTGCCATCGTATGGGCCAGAATACAGAACGTTGAGACGCCGCAACTGTATCCGGTATTCCCATGGCGAATATACGGCATGGGGCGCCCCGGATTAAACACTGCACGCAACACTTATCTTAAAGACCCGCACGCACTAAAGATGCGCACACACATCGGCTGGAAACAGGACAATATCTGGGCTGCATGCCTCGGCCTTACCGACGATGCGGCACGCCTTAACCTTGAGAAATTTGCCGACGGGCCTTATCGCTTCCCTGCCTTCTGGGACCCTGGCTATGACTGGGCACCCGACTGCAACCGCGGTGGTGCGGCCATGATAGGCTTGCAGGAAATGCTGCTTCAGGAAGCACCCGACGGTCAACTGCTGCTCTTCCAGGCATGGCCACGCGAATGGAACGTGAAATTCAGACTTCATGCGACAGGCGGAAGAATAATCAATGCGGAGATAAAGGACGGAAAGATAAAGGTTGAGACAGATAAAACAAAATAAAAACCACTTGTCTGCCACAAGAAAAACAATAAAGGAAGAATGTATAATGATGCATAAACTGCGGCAAGACTAACCATGAAAGCCGCATATATGCCAAAGCACAAGCAACCTATAACAGCAAAAAGAGACGGACAATACACGTTGACACGCTACGACATCATACATTCAAACTGTATTGAAACAATAAACAAGGCCTTGCGCAATACTGATGCGCAAGGCCTTGTTTCATATCATATCACCGCATCGGTTTAGCGGTATGCCTTCTCATAAATAGCAAGTATTTCGTCTTCTGTCAGCATGCGTGGGTCAAGCTGGAACAAGCCTCCCATGGTTTCCTTTGCATTCTTAACCATTTCAGGAAGATCCTCTTTCTTAATGCCCCAGTCGCTCAACTTCAAGTCGTCAACCTTGCAGGCCTTCTGCATCTTGACGAGAGCATCGATAAAGTCAGACGGACGCTTACTCGGCTCCATAGTCATGGCCTCTGCCATCTTCATGTAGCGCTTCATGCTGTCATTGCGGAATGTCTCAAAATAAGACTGCGACAGACAAATCAGTCCTGCGCCGTGAGGCAGTTCAGGATAAAGGGCACTCATGGCATGCTCCATTGAATGTTCTGACGTACAGCTTGATGTAGACTCAACCATACCGGCCAGCGTACTTGCCCATGCAACCTTTGTCCTTGCCTTCAAGTTGCGTCCGTCAGCCACTGCCACAGGCAGATACTTATAGATAAGACGGATAGCCTCGAGAGCATAAAGGTCGCTTATCGGAGTGGCACAGTTTGCTATGTAGCCCTCAGCTGCATGGAAGAATGCGTCAAAGCCCTGATAAGCCGTAAGTCTTGGCGGGATGCTGAGCATGAGTTCCGGGTCAACAATAGACATTGTCGGGAATGTCAGCTTGCAGCCAAAGCCAATCTTTTCGTGAGCTGTCTCATGTGTAATAACAGTCCAAGGGTCAACCTCTGTACCTGTGCCGGCCGTTGTTGGGATGGCAATAATAGGCAGAGCCTTCTCAACGGGCTTGTTCTTGCCTGTACCTCCGGCAATATAGTCCCAGTAATCGCCCTCGTTGCATGCCATTATGGCGATGCTCTTTGCAGAGTCGATAGAGCTTCCGCCGCCAAGACCGATGACGAAGTCGCACTTCTCTTCACGGCACAGCGCAGCTGCCTCCATTACATGCTGCTTGATCGGGTTGGGAAGAATCTTATCAAAGACAACGCTCTCAACATTATTCTCCTTAAGATAGCCTACCACTTTATCTAAATAGCCATACTTCTTCATTGAAGTTCCGCCAGAAATAACAATCAACGCTTTTTTACCAGGCAAATTTTCTGTTGCCAGCCTTCTGAGTTCGCCGCATCCGAACAATAATTTTGTAGGAATGTGCAGATTAAATACAAGGTTCTTGTTCATGATCGTATTAATTTAAAGTTTTCAAAAGCAAATATAATAAATCTATTACAAACAAAAGAATAAATATGAATTTAATTTTAAATTAAAACCGACAAGCAGCTTTATGCTTATATAAAAACATTATACTCATGATTGCAATGTCTGCCTATTTACGCTTCATGACGCTGTTCACTACGCGCACCGACGAAACGAGCTTGCCGGTGGATGTGAACACATCGACGTTCCACACATGAGACGAACGGCCCTTATGCACAATGGTGCCCACGGCACGCACCGTATCGCCCTCATGGGCCGAAGATATATGATTGCCGCTTACCTGCATGCCGACAACATATTCGTCGGGATTACATATTATCATAGAGCCAAACCCTGCCACTGTCTCTGCCAACGCAAGCGTGGCTCCGCCATGCAGGATGCCGAACGGCTGACGGTTGCGGTGGTCAACGGGCATAGTGGCCTCAACGCGGTCGTGAGAGGCATAGGTGTACTGTATGCCGAGGTTGCCCATAAGCGTAGACTTCGACTGGGCATTGAGTTCATCGAGCGGAATCTCGCTCGGACGCACCTCTGCCAAGAACGCCTTCTCAACAGCCACAGCCACGCCGTCTTCATTGTTAGACAGTGTGATATAGTCGGCACAACGCTTCACTGATCCGGGCGCATTGCCCATGGCAATTCCGAGACTTGCCAGCTGCAACATGGTAACATCGGCCACGCCGTCGCCGAATACTACGATGTCGTCTGTCTTTATGCCCTCCATCTCCATTACGGCAGCCAGCGTGTTGGCCTTGTTGACGCGGCAGCCTACCACCTCGAGGAAGAACGGCTCTGAGCGGAACACGTCGAGCACACCGTCGAGACGGCGCTTCCAGTGGTTCTCCAGTCCTACGAGAGCCTCCTCGTCGTCGCTGACAAGCATGCACTTGCACGGAATGAAGTCGATGGCTATGGAGAAATGCTCCTCATAGACAATCTTCATGCCGTTGAGCTCGGCTTCGGCCTTGATGTGCGGATTGTCAGGCATGTTCGTAACAATACAGTCCTCATTATAAGTAAGGATGCCAAATCCGTTTTTGTCGGCCTTCTTCTCAAGATAAGGTATCAGTTCGGGATTAATGCGGCGCTCAAATATCACTTCGCCGTCAGCAGCCCTTATAACCTGTCCGCCGTTATACGCCATCACATATCCGTTGTAGGTGTCAAGCTCGAGCATCTTGGCAAGTCCGAGCAGTCCGTATGTCGGACGCCCTGACGCCAGCATTATTCGCACGCCCATCTGCTGAACCTTGCGCAGCGTTGCCAGCGTGCGCTTGCTTACCTCCTTGTTGTCGTTCAACAATGTTCCGTCAACGTCCAGAACAAGCATCTTATATTTCATAGCTCAATGTTTTAAGGGTTATGTCAAAACAAGACAAAGCTCATATCCTGCCGCCGTATGCTGCTTCAGCCGGCAGGTGGCACGGCCTTTATCTTTCTTACAAAAATACGTAAAAACATTTTCATATTCTCACTTATCAGGCTATTTTTGTAACGGCGTTTCAGTTTTTTAAGGAATGCCGCGCCTTTGCCTCCACCTTTATAAATATATCTAAAAAAGGGTTGCCAAAGGTGCAGAGGGCAAATTTAGGTTCAAAAGTCGACAAAGCTGCCGCAAAAGAAGTTACAACCGACAACTGAAGGCGTCATCATATAAATAAGACAAATTCAACGCAGCCCTGCCGCAAAGGCAAGGGCACAAACACTGAAAGAGATGAGAAATTTTCTGTTATCTATCCTTCTGCTCGTATCGTGCAGCATGAGCGCGAAGCTCACCGTTACAAAACTTACGTGCAACTATCAGGACGGACTGGCCGTAACAGCCGGCGACATACGCGTGGGCTGGCAGATGAAGGCCGACACCAACGGCGACAGGCAGACTGCCTACCGCATAAGGATTTTTGAGAACATAACCGGCAAAAGTGTCTACGACTCGGGCAAGACGGCGTCGGCCGAAAGCCAGCTGATATCGCTGCCGCCGCTGAAGGGCAACCGCCACGGCTACTACTGGCAGGTGTGCGTGTGGGACGCCGCCGGCAAGAAGTCGGCATGGAGCCAGAAGCAATATGTGAGAGTGGTGCCCGAATACCTCGGGGCTAAATGGATTGGAGCCATAACCAAAGCGGACGCAAAGCTGCCCGAAGGACGATGGGCCAACTCTGTGTTCAAGAAAGACAGCTTCAAGGCGAAATGGCAAGACACCGACACGCTGTCTGCTAAAAGCATAATACTGAGAAAAGAGTTCAGCACCGGCAAAAGGAAGATTACAGATGCCGTGGTGTACATAAGCGGACTGGGACACTACGAGATGAAGATAAACGGACGTAAGGTCGGCGACAGCGAGTTTGCACCGCTTTGGAGCGAATACAACAAGACCGTCTACTACAACACCTACGACGTGACACAGCTGCTCGCAGAGGGGCGCAACGCCATAAGCGTGCTGCTGGGCAACGGATTCTTCAACGTGCAGCGCATGGGCCGCTACAGCAAGCTGCAGACCAGCTTCGGCCCGCCGCAGATGATTATGCGCATGGAAATAAACTTCAGCGACGGCAGCCGCCAGGTGATAAAGAGCGGCGAAGACTGGAAGTACACGCTGAGCCCGATAACGTTCAACAGCATCTACGGAGGCGAATCTTACGACGCAAGGCTCTGCCAGCCCGGATGCGATATGCCCGGATTCGACGACAGCAGATGGCATGACGCCGTACTGATGGAGGGACCAGCGGGCACGCTGACGCCACAGACTGCACAGCCCGTGAAGATAATGGAGCGCTACGGCGTGAAGTCGTGGATGAAGATACATACAGATTCGCTTGCAGCAGCGTCAAAGGCCACAAAACGAGAAATAGACCCGTCTGTGATTGTTGCCGACATGGGACAGAATCTTGCAGGATTTCCTGAGATAACAATAGAAGGCAAGCGCGGACAAAAGGTTACAATGCTCGTGGCCGAGAAGCTCACTCAGCAGGGAGCCTGCGACCAGAGGCAGACCGGACGCCAGCATTATTACGAATACACCCTGGGCAGCGACGGCACGGAGACATGGCATCCGCGCTTTTCCTACTACGGCTTCCGCTACATACAGGTGGAGGGTGCGGTGCGCGAGGGAGAGCCAAACCCGCAGGGGCTGCCCGTACTGAAGAAACTCAGCAGCTGCTTCGTTTACAACTCTGCCAGAGAGGTGTCGTCGTTTGAATGTTCAAACGAGCTGTTCACCAAGACTCACCGCCTCATAGAAAGGGCTGAGCGCAGCAACATGCAGGCCGTGCTGACCGACTGTCCTCACCGCGAAAAGCTGGGATGGCTCGAGCAAGACCATCTGTGCGGCCCCAGCCTTCTCTACAACTACGACATGACGCGCTTTGCACCAAAGGTGATACGCGACATAACCGACACACAGAAGTCTGACGGCATGGTGCCCACCACGGCGCCACAGTATGTGTCGTTCGGCAATCTGTTTGACGACTCGCCCGAATGGGGCAGCACGCTCATCATCATGCCGTTCATGTATTATGAGCAGTATGGCGACAGCACGCTCATCACCGCCAACTACGGAGCCATGAGCCGATATGTCGACTATCTGACGTCGCGCGCCGACAGCGGCATTGTGAGCCACGGACTTGGCGACTGGTACGACTATGGTCCATGGCGTGCAGGCTTCTCAAAGAACACTCCCGTACCACTTGTGGCAACGGCCCACTACATCTTCGACCTACAACTGATGACGCGCGCTGCACGCATGACGGGCAACACGGCCGACGCAGACAAATACTCCAAGCTACTGGCATACGCCACGGATGCCTTCAACAGCCGCTTCTTCAAAGCCGACTCATGCACCTACGGCACTGGCAGCCAGACATCCAACGCCCTGCCGCTGTATCTCGGACTTACGGGCAACAACAAGCAGGGAGTGCTCAACAGTCTCGTGGCCGACATCAAGGCACACGGCACACGCCTGACAACGGGCGACGTGGGCAACCGCTACCTGTTTCAGACGCTTGCGCAGAACGGACTCAACGACCTGCTCTACTCCATGCTGAACCATTATGAGACGCCGGGCTACGGCTTCCAGCTGCGCCACGGCGCCACGACGCTTACCGAGCAGTGGGACCCCAACCAAGGCTCGTCGCTCAACCACTTCATGATGGGACAGATAGACGAATGGCTCTTCAAGACTCTCGCAGGCATACAAAACCGCCCCGGCACCTACGGACTGCGCCACTTGCTGATAAAACCAACGCTCGTGGGCGACCTCAAATATGTCAATGCAAGCACAGAGTCGCTCTACGGCAAAATCAGCGTCAGCTGCACACGCAGTTCGCTCACCGTTAACATACCCGTAGGCTCAGACGCCACCATAGTGCTGCCCGACGGCACCGAAAAGCAGGTCGGATCGGGCAAACACACGTTCAACTTCTGAATGCATATCCATACAGACAGCCCTGACGACAACAACACCTGACGGGCATCTGAAGCCTATATGGCCAATAAGAAAATCTGAAACATAATAAAAACCGGGCAGAACATTATCCACAACATGTTTTGCCCGGTTTGTTTTTTTACATGCGCAGGATTATTACGGCTTATCCTAACAGCCCTCTCACCACCCCACACCCTGCCCCACATTTCCGGCAAAATGAGGCAACACAGGCGCAAGAATAAATAATAAGTTTTAGTCATGCCCGCCTTAACTGACCAAAGGACACCGGTCTTGCCACAAAAAGCCATTCATTTACGACAAAAAAGCGGCCACTTTTGCATCAAAAACGGCCCACTTACGCCCCGTAAACGATAGGTTAATGATTTGAAACCTAATCACGCCATTTTGCTTACAGTCCGTATAATGCAAACCGCAGTTCAGACCATCCGTTAACAACGAAGACATATTTTACCTTCAGTTTTTTGACCTAAAAAATTCTACTACAATTTTCGGCCTGTATACATGGCACGGATCTGACAGAACAAAGGCAAATCATTGGCCTGCCCATGCTCCGCCAACATCTGTATCAACCGATGCCGGCAGGTATGAAATAAAGCATCATATTTTGGACAAAATGACAGATAGAGACTAAAGCCGACAGAGGCATTACAGCTGTCTGATATATAGCCGGCAGCTATACAGAAAATAAAGAATAAAAAAAGCCAACTCGCTACATCCATCATCAGGAAATACTGACTATTAAATAAGGATGTAACGAGCTGGCTTGTTATTATAATACTGTTATGTTCAGCTCAATGTTAAAGTTTTAACGCGGTTGCGCCTCACATCAATACCACTGCACGGCGTTGCTGTAGCCGCTGCGCTTGTCGTATTTAAGTGCATCGGTAAGAGTGGCGGCATTACATCTGAACGAGAAGTTGTAAGATGTGTATGGAGCCAGCACCACAGAGCAGCTCATGTTAAAGCAGTGGAGGTCGCGACTCAGCGATGCAGTGGTCATAGACAGGTCATGGTTTTCAAAGTCGTAACCGGAAGAGAAGCTGATGTTCCATCCGTCGCTGATGCGTATGTTTCCGCTGAAGTTCAGGGTCTGCGTAAATGCGTAAGGATAGCGCATGGTCTTGGTGTTGAACTTTCCGCTTGTGTTCTCACGCATCGTTATTCCGTAGCCGAATGTGAGCGACCATGGCATTGAGAATTTCATGTATCCGTCTGCATCGGTCTCGGCCTTGCCTGCATTCTTCTTTCTTGCACCGTTCTGTCCGTTCACCATGTCGTCGTCAACGTTCGACTCTATTCCGGTGTCGTCGTCCTCCGTGTTGTTGTCATCCTCCGTGGCGTCTTCTTCGTCATTTCCTCCGCCGAACCATTTCTTCAGCTTTTCGGGATTAAGGGTGAACGATATGTTCTGCGACAGACCCTGGAAGCGGCCAAAGCGGCCCTTGCTGTACTCGGTATGGTTGCTGACGTATGGTCTTCCGTTATCGTCAAGCTCGTAAGCATAGGTGGCAAACACGGCATTGAGGTTGAATGTATAGTTCTTCCACCACTTCAGCCTGAGCCTTACGGTAAGGTCGCTCCAAGGTTTCTCCTTTGCGGCCATGTTGTAGCCCATATTGAATCCGAGTTCATCTATAATGCTGAGTTTCTTGTATCCGGTAGAGTCTTTGTCCGACTTCACCTTCATCTCTATGTTATTCGACAGGTCGAAGGTTACGCTTCCCGTCTTTCCCCTCGACGGCACATTGAACAAGCCGTTCTCAAATGGTGAATATTCAACGAGGCTTACATTGCCGTCGGCATCGGTCTTCTGATAGGTCTCATAGTATCTCGAGCCGCAGTCGGGCGCATAGCTGAACGTAACCTGAGGCGTCAGCACGTGGCGTATGGCCTGTATCTTGTCGCCGAAAATCTTCTTCGACGGAACCCAGAAACCGTACATCTTGGTTGAGGCGCCGATGCTCATGCTCCAGTTGTATACGTTGTAGAATCCGTATGTTGTGTCGGTGCGCTCGGTCTGTGCCTGCTCATCCCACGACTTCATCACCTTGTTGGAGTACATGCGGTCGGTGAAGTTGAACGAGGGGTTGATGTTGATATAGTTGAACAGCGTGAAGTTGGCGTTGATAGGAATATTGTGCTGGAAAGCGTTGCGCCAGTCTTTTATGAGGTTCGACTTGAAGAGCTTGTCTTCCTTCGTATCGATAGAGTTGCTGAACTGTCCGGTATAGCTCATAGAGATCTTTTCATACCAGCGCTCTTTGCCGGCTATGTGCTTGCGCTTGAACGGATAAAAGCGGCTCACAGAAATGTTGAGGTCAGGCAGCGTGAGGCTTACGGTAGAGTCAATCATGTTCTGGCTGAGGTTGGCCGATCCGCTGATGGTCATGCCAAGGCTCGAGAACGATGTGCTCCAGTTGACGCTTGACGTTCGCAGACTCTGTGTGTAGCTCTGCGGATTATACATACTGTTGAGGTTGTTGCGCTCATAGCTCGTAGAGGCGAAGTTGACGCTCGCCGAAAGGCTGCTGAAAGGGTTTGACTTAGGATCCTGACGATGACTCCACTGCAGCTTGAAGCTGGTCTGTTCGGTATAGTCGGGCATACCCTTGTCGCCGTTCTTGGTGTTCTGGTAGCTGAAGAAGAAGCTTCCGTTATAGCGGTAGCGCTTGCGGTAGTTGCTTGCCACCGACAATCCCCACGATCCCTTTGTGTAAATTTCGCCAAGCAGCTTGAGATCCCACTTGTCGCTCATCGCAAAATAATATCCTCCGTCACGCAGATAGAAGCCGCGCGAACTCTCGTCTCCGTAGCTCGGCATGATGAATCCGCTTGAATAGCTCTTGGTGAACGGAAAGAATCCGTAAGGAATGGCCAGTGGCAGCGGCACATCTGCCACTACGAGATAGGCCGGACCGAACACAACATCCTTGCCGGGGCGCACCTTTGCACGCGACAGGGCTATGTAGAAGTCAGGGTGAGGCTGGTCGCACGTGGTGTAGCGTCCATGCTCAAGATAGAGCACTCCGCTCGAGTCGCGCTTTGAGTGCTGGCTCGACAGGTAGCCGTCTTCCTGTTCAGTATATACATTATATATAAAGCCTTTCTTGGTCTTGAAATTGAAGGCCATGGTGTCGCTCTCATATTTGTCCTGTCCCATGGTGAACACCGGAGTGCCGGATATGACTCCGGTTGAGTCGGCAGTACCCGTTGCACGCACCAGACTGCTGTCGAGGCTCATCTGTATGCGGTCGCTGCTGAGGTCCATGTTCTGATATTTCACGTTTGAGTTGCCGTATAGCCTCGCCACCTTGCTCTTTGCGTCATAGACCATAGAGTCTTCAGACGAGAAGGTAACGGGGGCGTCTAACGCTCCCGACTTCTTACGGTTTATGCTGTCGAGCCTGATCGAGTCGTCCACCTGTTTGTTATGGTGATATATGGCGAGTTGAAGCGAGTCCATGTTGGTGGTGTCGGGCTCGCCTGACTTATCTGTCGAATCTGCCGGAACGGAGTCAGACGACACCGTGTCGCCCACACTCAGAGAGTCGTTCTGCGCGCGCCCGTTGTCATTTTCCTTGAACAAAGGCAAGGAGGTGTCTGCCATCACAAATATGAAGGCAAACAGCAATACAAATATTACGGTTTTAGTTCTCATATAATGCAGGGTGCAAATTTACAGAAATTAAACCTAATAGCACACCAAAATCGCCTTTTTATTTAATATTTAACATTTTACGTGCACCCGTATGCCTATTGCACCGGCATTTATACAAGTATGAAAACATAATCGGCACATATATCTGTGCCTTAGACGGTTATGCATTTTTGCATCTAAGAAGCCATTGGCCCGCCCTGCCAGCCCAATAGCTGTTTGCGACATGAACAAGGTCAGCCTGCCGTGCAGTCAGACGCATGGTCGTTGTCCCTGCAGAAGCGCTCTATGTCGTACTGCTCGCCGACAATCCAGATAGCCTCGCCGTGACGCAGCTTGTGCGACGGGTCCATCTGCGAGAGGTTCTCCTTGCCTTCCTCAAGTCCTACGACCATACAGTTGTACACATCACGTATGCCGCTGTCACGCAGTGTCTTGCCCGCAAAGATGCCGTTGCGGTTTATCACCACCTGATGGAGTTTCATCTCGCGCTTCTCTATCTCCGGGTCTTTATCATGCAGCTCTGCGTTCAAGGCCTCGCTGAAGGCTGTAAGCTGGTCGTCGCTGCCAATAGCCTGAATGTTGTCTCCGGGAAATAATATTGTTCCTCCGTTTGGGATGTTTATCCTCTGGCTGCCACGCAATATGCTGCTGATGTGCACCCCGTATCTGTTTCTGAACTCCAGTTCGCGCAGCATCTTGCCTGCCCATAGAGAATCTTCGGGAATGGTGAAATCAGAGATATGCACGTCGCGGTCGAGCAGGCGGCCTTCATACAGTGGACGCCTACGGCCCATGACCTCAGCAACAATCTCTCTTGAACGCAGGTTCTGCATGAACAAGCGCTCCATCTTTATGCTTCTCTTCTTCAGCGAGCGCGATATTATCATAAGTGCCACGGCAGCAAGCGCTATGCTTATCATCAGCGCATTGGTGAAGCGTGTAAGATAATAGCATATATAGAACACAAACGCCGAAGCCACGGCCACTCTCACAATGATTGTCAGAATGAGCGGCAGACGGTTGTAGGGATTGCTGTTCCAAAGAGCCTTAAACTCCTCACTGTGGTTTTTCTTCATCATTATAGCCCTCAGGAAAGGAGATATAAACAGCAGCGTGAGCAGTCCGCATGCAGCATTTGCCCACCAGTGAGGCAGAAGCTGACGCACGAAAGGCAGGAAGAAGGTGAACATAAGGGCTATGGATGCGCCCGAGAGTATGGAATAAATCACCGTGATGCGCACCATCTGCTTTATCAGGGTGCGCCATTTTGCCTCGGGCTGCGTGGTCTGCTTGGCAAGCGTAAGATTGTTCATGGCCATAATCCACTTTTTGGGCAGACGGCGTTCGAGCATGCCGTAAGCCGGGGTGGCCATGCGTATCATATAGGGTGTAAGGAAAGTGGTTATCACAGAAACGGCAACCACAACAGGATAAAGGAACTTGCCGATGACTCCGAGCGAAAGACCAAGCGAGGCTATGATGAACGAAAACTCGCCTATCTGCGCCATGGAGAAACCGCACTGCATGGCCGACTTGAGCGACTGGCCGCCGATAAGGAAACTCAAACTGCCAAAAATAACCTGCCCGAGAATAATTACAAGCACAAGAGTTACTATCGGCCATGAATATTCTACAAGAATGGCGGGATCGACAAGCATGCCGACAGACACGAAGAACACGGCTCCGAAAAGATTCTTCACAGGCTCTACAACCTTTATTATGCGCTCGGCCTCTATAGTCTCGGCAAGGATTGAGCCCATGACAAATGCTCCGAAGGCGCTGCTGAAGCCTACCTTGGTAGACAGTACGGCCATGGCGCAGCACAGACCGAGAGCCACGATGAGCAGCGTCTCGTTGTTGATAAACTTACGCATTGACCTAAGCATGAGCGGAATAAGGAAGATACCCACCACAAACCACAGGATGAGAAAGAAGCCTATCTTCATCAGGCTGCCTATCATCTGTCCTCCGTCGGGATTCGACCCGTTGGCTATGGCCGAGAGCATAACCATCATGACAATGGCCAGTATGTCCTCAAGTATCAGCACACTCATAACCAGTCCGGCAAAGCGCTGCTGCCTAAGGCCAAGGTCGTCGAAGGCTTTATATATAATGGTGGTGGAGCTCATGGCGAGCATACCGCCGAGAAAGATGCTGTCCATACGGCTCCAGCCGAACAGATGCCCCGTGACTATGCCCAGCATCATCATGCAGAACACGATGGAACACGTGGAGATTATGGGCGAAGCGCCCATCTTAAGTATCTTCTTGAACGAGAAATCCAGACCTAACGAAAAGAGCAGGAACATTACGCCGATGTCGCCCCACGTGCTGATGTCGGCCCTGTCAGCCACCGACATTATGTAAGGCATGTGCGGACTTACCAAGAATCCTGCCACGACATACCCCAGCACAAGCGGCTGTTTAAGCTTCTTGAAAACTATGGTCACTATGCCTGCCACCACAAGAATAAGTGCCAGGTCTTTCACGAGGTGTGGAAGTTCGCCCATTCTTACTGTCTGTTTTTGTCAATATGTTTAAATGTTCAGGGCTGAAAGCAGAAGTTATCAACACTGTCTCCTGCATGATTATATACAGGCAAGACACAAAACCACATTCTGCTTTCAGTCCTGTAAAAGTATTTGTATAAGTGGCGGCTCACCTTACACCGCAATGTGCTAAGGCGTGCCGCTTATGATGCCACTGCCGCATGTCGCCGCCGGCCATACCGCATGCAGGCTGAATTATGCCATGCAACGGCAGGACAAGGCGTGCGTGCATGCCGCACGATATGTTATCAGTCGTTATATTCGGCCGTAATCTCACATATCTTCACGATTACCTGCATGGCCTTTTCCATAACCTGAACAGAAATAAACTCGTAAGGTCCATGGAAGTTTACGCCGCCGGCAAAGATATTAGGACAGGGCAGACCCTTGAACGACAGCTGAGCTCCGTCGGTTCCGCCGCGGATAGGCTCTACCTTAGGAGGCACACCGCTGTCCTGCATGGCCTTGAGCACGATGTCGATAACGTGCATCTTCGGATCTATCATCTCCTTCATGTTGTAATACTGGTCTTTCACGTCAGCCGTAACTGTGCCTTCGCCATACTTCTTGTTCATCTCTACAACGCATTTCTCGATGAAGGCCTTGCGCTCCTCAAACTTATCGCGGTCGTGGTCGCGGATGATATAAGACAGCTTGGCGTTCTCTATGTTCGACTCGATGCCCAGCAGATGATAGAATCCTTCATAACCTTCTGTTGTCTCCGGTGTCTCGTCAGCCGGCAGCATTGCTGCAAACTCAGCAGCCAGGCGGTTGGCGTTTATCATCTTGCCCTTGGCATATCCCGGATGAACGCTAACGCCCTTGATGTTTATCTTGGCAGAAGCAGCGTTGAAGTTTTCAAACTCGAGGTCGCCCAGGTCGCCGCCGTCCATTGTGTATGCCCATTCACATCCAAACTTCTCAACGTCAAAGTGGTGAGCGCCCATGCCAATCTCCTCGTCAGGATTGAAGCCCATGCGTATGTCGCCGTGAGGTATCTCCTTATGGTCGCGCAACCAGCACATGGCCTGTACGATTTCGGCTATACCAGCCTTGTCGTCAGCTCCCAGCAGAGTGTGACCGTCGGTAACGATAAGGTCTTCACCTACATGCTGCAGCAGTTCGGGGAATTTCTTTGTTGATGATATTATGCCAGGTGACAGTTCGATGTCCTTTCCGTCGTAGTTCTTGACAATGCGAGGCTTCACATCCTTGCCACTGCAGTCTGGAGACGTGTCGTAGTGGCTGATGAAACCTATAGTAGGAACTTCCTTCTTGATGGTAGATTTCAGTGTGGCATAAACGTAGCCGTTGTCGTCCATCTCAACATCATCAAAGCCCTCGTCCTTGAGTTCATCTCTGAGATATTTTGCAAAATCAAGTTGTTTGGCTGTGCTCGGCACGGTCTGGCTGTCTTCGGCCGACTGTGTGTCGAAGCTTACGTAATTCAAAAATCTTTCAACTATGTCCATGATATTTTTATATTATTCAGTTGTTTTTCAAAAGTACATGCTACACCCCACCATATCATGGTGCGGGTTATCAGAATGCAAATATATGAAATTTTATTGAGATACGTCAGTGTTTTTACAGGTTAATTAGTCTTAACGGTTTAACTTTTTGCGTATAGCAAGTATCCTTGTCGTTTCTGTCTGAGATTAATATTGCTGACAGACATAAAAAAATCTTCATGTAGATGCATTGTGCCATGTCTCATGCATTGTGCGTAACATAGTTTGGCGTTCATTGTGAATTTCCTCTGGTTAATGACAATTGCAGCGTAGACTGTACCTATATGATGTCGTTGCAGCCGCTGTCATTGCCCGTGTGATGCTTGGTGTCTTTGCTGTTGATAAAATATCGCGGCGACATTTTGTGAAGTATTGTGCCGTGTTGAGTTTTTATTCAACGCCCACAGTGGCTTCACAAATGCTGCCGTTCAGTTATCCTGGCCCGCTTTTGATGTGAACTACATTATTTTAATTTTATTACTGTCCGGTAAGCAATCCGATAACCCATTAAAATTAAGGGGTGGCATCTAGAATGATGTCAGCCATTTTGGTTATCTTTTGAAGTCGCCAAACAAAAAAAAGATTTAACCATGGGTAAAAGTACACATTTCGTTGGACAGCCGTAGGAATGGCGGTGAGGAGTGGATTAGACGGCTGAAAATCACCGATTCAACAACGCTAAGTCTTTTCTCCAACGTTATATTCAAGGGTGTCGAGCGGCATCCTAAGACGAGCAGGAAGAAGGGTGGCATCAAGGTGCATTGCCATCAAGATCCAAATATGGGTCACCCTAATAGCAAGCGACACGCTTTCTGACGTGGTGAAATACAGCTTCGACAGACTGTCGAAGCTGTAATCTGCCCCATATTGGCTGCATATCATGCACAAGCATACTGTGCAGCACTACTGCACGTCGTTCTGAAGGTATATCTTAAAGTCTTTCATTTTTATTTCATCAATGTTGGTACATTCCTTTGCATACTGTTTACAGAAGGTAGATTTTTATTTTTTATTTTCTTTCCTGCATTGAAATTCCATGTAACCTGCAGATTTATCTGTGTGTTGTGTGACAAGTTCTTTTGTATTGAAGTCCAGTCGCTGCCATATATCGTTTTTTTATTGCGTGTGTATATCAGTTGGTTGCATTTTAATGCTACATTTAGATTAATGAATGTCCGCAAGTTGCCAATTAGTAGATTCTATGTTTGAAGTCCGCCC
>OLSN01001745.1_pt1 | contig 17618 bp, 15 predicted proteins | sample 1672411 | NCBI WGS metagenome assembly OLSN01 (sample SAMEA3136683, study PRJEB25190) | human gut metagenome | biome: human gut; feature: human-associated habitat; material: faeces | place: Austria | collected 2013 | reverse complement strand
ACGGCTACGGAATTATATACGTGAATACTTGGGAATACGTTGGTCGGTGTGTCTGTCAGGTAAAGGCCTCTGACCAGATCCGTGAAAATGTTCTCCCGTGGGAATACCGTCGGGCGCAGGTTCTGGCCGTTCGGGTACAGATAGGAGATCACGAGGAACGCCGTCATTCCGATTCCCAGGTTGATAATCAGCTGATAATATTCTCTGCGGTTCTTGTTGCAGAAGCCGAAATAAAGGACAGACCATGCAATATATCCAAACCACATAAAATAAGGAATCACAAAAAACTCACAGAACGGAATCATATCATCAAACGGAGTATGAATCAGATGATAACCTTTCGTAATGTGCGTTTCCAGATATTGAAAACATTTCAGATAGAAAATACCATAAACCACTACCGGAAGAAAATGCTTATATTTTTTTATTGTCTTCATAGTTTCCCTCCACTTTTCTGACGAGGTTTTTCTCTTCAACCTGCTGAAATTATAGCACACCGAAAACCGAAGTCAATAAGCTTTATTATTTTTTAAGAAACAATTCATCGGTTTCTAACCTGTTCTTTTCTTTTTTTACAATAACCTTCTGCGCCTGCATTTTTCCGCTGCGGTGATGCCGTTTCGGTTTCTGAAAGCCGTCCTTGGGATGGAAATGTTCAAAGATCGCCGCGTCGAATTTTTTCCGTGTCCGGTTATATACATGCTCATCTTTTACCGTCCATGCAAATGCCGGTGTCCGAAACAGCATACGGTCGATCAGGAAGCCCGGGCAGTCGGCGTAGCGGTGGTCGTAGGCGATAAAATCCGGTTTCCCGATAAAATTCAGCATCAGATGACGCGCCATTATCCGCAGGATCAGATGCACCTTATCATCCTTTGAAAAACGGCCGGAAAGCTGGCCGCGCAGCGTCTGCGGCATGTGGCGGCGGCACCAGCGGAGGGCCAGGCTGTTGAAGGATTCCATGCAGAACATACCGGTGTACCCCTCCATCTCCTTCTGAAATCCCGCACAGACCGCCGTGGAAAGTCCCGGCATCTTGATTTCGATTAAAAGCGGCACGCGGCCGTCTACCGTCTGCAGTACCTCACGAAGCAGCGGAATCTTTTCCGTGCTGTCGCCCAGATGGAACTGCTGGAGTTCCTCATACGTATAATCGCTGATTTTTCCCTCGTTTCCACACATCCGCTTCATCGTGTCATCGTGGAACACCACAATCCGTCCATCCTTTGTTATCTGAATATCCAGCTCGATGGCATATCCCTGCTCCGCCGCGCGGGCAAAAGCCGGAAGAGAATTCTCCGGAACTCCCTCCGCCGCGTTCCACAGACCGCGGTGCGCATAATTCCATTCCGCAAATTTCAGACATTCCTGCCGTCTCGATGTAGCCGGCAGAATGGAAAAGAAATAACCTGCTGCCAAGACGGCAAGCACTGCAAAAAATATGATCCAGAACATCATCTTTCCATCCCTTCTTTCACCCAGTCGCCCAAAAGGCGGAGACGCTCCGTTTCCAGTCCGATCCTTTCCTCCGTGCGGTGTCCGCCCGATTCTCCGTCCAGGTGGACCGGTTCCGCGCGGTCTGTCTGAAAGGAAAGGCTGCTGCACCGCTCCATATGTACCTCAGGAAATCCCGTGTGGCGTCCAAACAGCGCCATCGGCAGAAGATAGCTGACTTTCCATTTGGCAAGATTGGAAACCACCATCACGTCGAGCAGATCATCTGTCCCGTCCGCCTCCGGGCAGAAGCAAAAGCCGCCGCCCTCGTACGGAAAATTCATTGTCACTGCAAAAAGAACATTTTCAAACGAACGGTGTTCTCCGTTTTCCAGCGCTGCATCCAGTGTGAACGGTTCGAGATAAAAGAGCTGCCGCAGTGCAATCATCACATACGTAAGTTTTCCCAGATGCAGCCGGTTCAGCGTATTCTTGATTTTTGATGCCAGCGCCTCGTGGCAGATGCCTGCATCAAAACCGATGCCGGTGCTGACGAGAAATCTCCGCTTTTGGCTGCCAAGAAGCGCCGTTCCAATGTTGATCTCCTTTTCCTCCCCTTTCAGCACAGCTTCCAGCGCCTGCAGCGGATCGGAGGGAATTCCGGCACCGCGCGCAAAATCGTTGCCGCTTCCCGTTGGAATATAACCGAACTTTACATCCGACAGGCTGGTGATTCCATCGACCGCCTCATTCGCCGTACCGTCTCCGCCGATCGCCAGAAGGACATCATCGGGATTCCATACCCCTTTCGCGGTCAGCCGTGCTGCCGTCTCCCGTGCGCTTCCGTGATACTTTGTCGGATATACACGAAATTCCGTCCTGCGCCGCTCAAGCTCGCCCTCAATCACCGGCCACAGCTTCTCGCCGCGCCCCGACCGCGATTTTTTATTTACTATAATATGATACATTAAAGTCATACCTTCCTTTTTCTTCTGTAAAAAACCACTTCAAATCACCTGAATCATATTCTTACGCAGCGAAACAGCAAGTGTTTCACTGCTGAGTGAACAGTAACCAAATCAGCCATATTGTAGCAGTTTTCCCCGCAAACCACAACTATCTTCACAAAATCTTAACTTGTTGCCGCCGTAAAAATTCCCGCACCCCTGTCTTTTCTTTCTTGACAGACCTTTTTGTTCTGCTAAAATAAAAAGTACCGCGGTTTCGTCCGCAGAACGTCACTCATTTCTGAGGAGGTTTTTATGAATTTTTACGATATGACACGCGCAGGGAGGATGATACGATGAAGCTCTCCCCCGCATTTCTCGCTTATAAACTAAGCAGCGCTTTTTCGGTTCTTGCACCGGAAAACCTGCCGCTCTCCGGCACACTGGAACTGCCTGTTCTTTATCAGACAAGCTCCGCAGCCACTGCGCACCGGGTCTTTCTCTGCACAGAAGAACAGATCGGCTCTCTTTCCTCCCTCCCTGAAGAAAGCAGCTCCCTTTTTCTTCTCTGTACCGAAGAACTGCCGGAGGAACTTCCGGCTCCGGTTTCGATCGCCGTTAAAAGCAGCGTATCCGCTGTTTTTTCGTTCCTGCAGGAGCTTTTCTGGACGTACGATTCCTGGCAGAAGGAGCTGATGCAGGCACGGCTCGACGGAAAATCGATCCAGCATCTTTTAAATCTCTCCCTGCCTGTTTTTGCCCACCCGCTGATGGTGGTCGGCATGGATTTTTCCATCATCGCCGCAGCGTCCGAAGAACCTTCCTTTTTTCCCGAAAAGGTGTTTGGCTCCCTCGATGCAACGCGCCCGCTTCTGCTCTCCTTGACAGAAAGCAGCGAATACGCGTCCGTCCGCGATCTCGATGGATGGTTCCGCTTTCCGGATCACGTAACGGGACTTGGTTCCCTCTGCGTCAACATCACGCAGCATGGTCAGAGCGCCTACCGCCTGCTGCTCCTCGACACGAAAAAGGATCTTTCTGATTCCGAAGGCTTTCTTCTTGAATTTCTTGCAGAAATGATCCATCACGCCTTCCTGCACAATGTGATGCAGAAAACCTCGCCGGCGCAGTCGCTTCACACCGTGCTGCTCCGTGCCCTCGACGACCGGATGGCCGACTATATTGCGGTCAGCCAGGCTCTCGATGCGCTCGGCTGGCATTCCCGCCACACCTACTGCTGCCTCTATCTGCAGCTCTCCGATATGGATCAGAAAAACCTGACGGCAAACTCGGTCTGCGCCTATCTGGAAAACATTCTGACCGGCTGCTCCGCGTTTCCGCACGGCGGCGGTATCGTTGCGTTCTTTAACCTCACGCTGTCCGATTTTTCCATGACCGATCTGATGGAACGCATGGTGCACTTTGTGGAGGACAGTTCCTTAAATGCCGGCTTTTCGCGCTGCATGAACGGCCACATGAATCTGCGCCGCCAGTATATCCAGGCAAAAATCGCCCTGCAGTTCGGTACGCGAAAATATCCCGACAAACGGATGCATCCGTTCAACGATATCTCGTTTGACTACATCCTCGATCAGGCAACAAAAAAGCTCCCAGGCTACATGCTGTGCCATGAGAGACTTCTCTTTCTGCAGGAGCACGACGACAGCTCCGGCAGTGACTATATGCGGACGCTCCGCTGCTATCTGGACAACCACTGCAATGTCGTCCAGACGGCGCGTGAGCTTTTTATCCACCGCAGTACCCTGCTCTACCGCCTGGAAAAGATCAAGGAAATTTTAGAATCTGATCTTTCCAGCCCGGATGAAATTCTGTATCTGATGCTTTCGTTCCGTTTTATCGACCTCGAGAATGAAGAAGAAAACCGTTCTGGATCTTCGCAGCCAGAAAAGCACAGATAAAACCAACCGCAATTCCCGCTAGGACATCGGTCGGGAAATGCACAAACAGATACAGTCTGGAAAATGCAATCAGGCAGGCCAGAATCAGTGCGGCAGCTCCTTCTTTTTTGTGCATCACAAAAATAGAGACTGCCGCCGCAAACGAGGCTGCCGAATGGCCCGATGGGAAGGAATAGTCCTTCGGAGCGGCAACCAGCAGCTTTACCTGCTCGTCAATCCAGCACGGACGCGGGCGCGCTGCCAGCGGCTTTAACACCAGATTACATAAAATCAAATCTAAAATCAGCGCGATCGCCATTCTTACACCGCATTTCCGGTATTTCGGAAGGATTAAGAAAACGGCGGTCAGCGCAATCCAGATCCATCCCGCATTTCCAAGTGAAGTGATTCCCACCATCACCCGATTGAGCACTGCATTGTGAAGATGCTGCAGTGCATATAAAATTGAAAAATCCATTCTTACCCCTCTCTGTAAAAAATGGGCATTTTTCTGCTGTACATCTGCTGATCGGCGGCCGCCTCGTACAGAAATTCCGCCAGGGCCTCTCTCGAGTATCCAGGCCGGAACTGGCTGCCGTCCAGCGAAATACTGCAGTTCTGCCCTACCTTTTTCACTTTCCCGTCTCTTCCCGGACACGTCCGCACCAGTGTCCAGTTCAGATCGCTCCGTGCCAGAACCTGTCCCATCTTCGGCATATCTTTATAGACACCTGGCCAGAAAATCTGCATGAATTTCGTACTCATTCTCTGGTATTTGTCCTCGCAGTCTCCAAACGCATGAATGCAGACATGGCCTACCGTCACAAACCGCGTTTTTCCAAGCTGCTTCATGGCCGAGAGAATCATTGCGTTTCCGTCAGCCAGCGGTGTCTCCTCTTCTTTTACATGTTTCACACGCATCGGAGTCAGCACGCTGATGACTGCATCCGCTTCCAGCAGTGCCTCCAGCACGCGTTCCCGGTTCTGAAGGCTTCCCTCAATCACGGTCATATTTTTTCTCGGCCAGATCGCTTTTGCATCCGGCACGTAGGCGGTCACCTGTGCGCCGTGAAGAAGCGCCGTGTTGGTCACATACTGCCCAAGCAGTCCCCCCAGACTGAATATTGTAATTCTCATGAAATCCTCACTCTCATCTGTGTGTCTTTTGTATCCTCCGCAGATTTTTTGACACACTTTCCTAATGTTATCTCCTATTCTAACACACCGCCCGTATACGATACAATGAAATAAAACTAAAAAAAGTATAACCTTTTTCGTCCTTTCTTCATATCGTAAGTAGAACCGTATTTTCAGGAGCTTTGATCTTATGCCCTATACTATCGTAATTGATGCCGGACACGGGGGAAGTGATCCGGGCGCTGTCTATGAGGGACGCAGGGAAAAGGATGACAATCTTTCCCTCGCCATCGCGGTCGGCGAGCTTCTTTCCCAGCAGGGTGTCTCTGTCATTTATACCCGCACAACCGATGTTTATCAGACGCCGTTTGAAAAGGCGCAGATGGCCAATCAGGCGGATGCCGACTTTTTTATTTCTTTTCACCGGAATTCTTCGGAGGAACCGAACCAGTATACCGGCGTGGAAACGCTTGTCTATGACAACTCCGGCATCAAACAGACAATGGCAGAAAACATTAACGGCGCGCTCTCGGAGCTGGGATTCCGGAATCTCGGTGTCAAGGCACGGCCAGGGCTTGTTGTTCTGCGGCGGACGAAAATGCCGGCTCTTCTGATTGAAACCGGCTTTCTGAACAATGAGCAGGACAATACGCTCTACGATGAAAAGCAGGAAGAAATCGCCCGCGCCATCGCGGATGCAGTGCTTGGAACGCTGGATCTCGAGACGGTCACGGAGGCTGACCGGCGCGCTGCGGAAACGGAAGCCGCCCGTCCGTCCGTTTCAACAGCGGATACCGTCACTGCTTCCGCTTCGCCCCGTCCCACGCCGCCGGAACAGGAAAATCCTTCCGACACACCGGAAACCTTCTACCGTGTCCAGACCGGCCTTTTCCGCATCCGCCAGAATGCCGACCGTATGCTTTACGACCTTCTCGACCAGGGCTATCCCGCTTTTCTTCTCGCCGAGGACGGCTTTTTCAAGGTCCAGGTCGGCGCTTACCGCCAGCTCGGAAATGCCATTCTGATGGAACGCCGCCTGCGCCGCGACGGCTATTCCACCCTGATTACCACCTGAGCGTCTGCCGCATCAGTCGAAAAAAGAGCGTGCCGGAATTTTGTTTTCCGACACGCTCTCGTTCTCCTTATAACTTTTTCAGTTTTGCAAACGAAGCAAACATTTTCTTCGTACCAGCCTGGTCGAAGTTGACGGTAACTTCATAATCTCTTCCGCCGTCCACGATATCCGTGACAATGCCGACACCGAACTTGATATGGCGCACCGTATCCCCGATTTCGTAATCGAGTTTCGTCGCCTTCTGCGCGCTGAAGGTTTTCGCCTGCTGCGGCTTCTCGCGGAATGCCTGCTTCATCGCCGCATAGACGCTGCCTCTCGTCGGAATGTCCATCTTCGGCTTCCGGTCTTCGATCTCCCCGCGCTCCCGCTCCAGGGAAATCAGCTCCCGCGGAATCTCTTTGACAAAACGGGACATCTTGTTGTACTGCACTTCGCCGCGGATCATTCTCTGGCGCGCACACGTCAATGTCAGATGCTGCATCGCACGCGTGATGCCCACGTAGCAGAGACGGCGCTCCTCCTCCAGCTCCGACGGATCATCCCCGGTGATCGTCATGTAGCTTGGGAAAATGCCATCCTCCATGCCGGCAAGGAATACGTTCGGGAACTCCAGTCCTTTTGCGGAATGCAGTGTCATCAACAGCACGTAATCGCTCTCCTCATCCACCGAGTCGATATCAGACACCAGCGCAACCTCCTGCAGAAAACCACCGAGAGATGGCTGTTCGGCGCTCTCCTCATAATCCGCAATCTTTGAAATCAGCTCGTCGATGTTCTCGATGCGGGCTGCCGCTTCTTCGGTTCCCTCCGCCTGCAGATCTGCTACATAGCCGGTCTCCTCGATGATCTCCTCCAGAAGAATCACATACCGCTGTCCCGTCTTTTCATCCTGCGGAAGCAGAATAAAACGCGGCAGTACCGAAGGAACCTGAACCGTCGCAAATTCCAGTTCTTTCTCTTTTTCCTTCTCCTTGCCTTTCTTCTCTTTCTTATCCTCCGCACGGCTCAGAAGCGAATCCTCTTTCTTCTGCACCAGTGCACCGATATTCAATGTTTTGTTCCGGATCAATGGGAACGGGCGGGCCGAATCCATGGCCATCGGGGTCAGAACCGGGTAAATGTTCTCCTCAAAATAGGAATCCACATACTCCGCCTGCTCCTTCGTCAGCTTCTCGTGCTCGCTGATAATCGTAAGGCCAACGTGCTCCAGAGACGGAACCGCCGAGCGATTGTACGTATTGTACTGCAGCTGCACCAGCTCGTGTGTCCGTTTGCTGATCCCGGCAAGCTGCTCCTTCGCATCCATGCCGGACAGATCCTTTTTCGTATAGTTTGCATGCACCTGGTCTTTTAGTGAAGCCACACGGACCATATAAAACTCATCCAGGTTGGAGGATGTAATGCTGATAAATTTCAGACGTTCAAACAGCGGAATACTCTTATCCCGCGCCTCGTTTAAAACACGCTCGTCGAAGCTGACCCAGCTCAACTCCCGGTTGCGGAAATATTCCGGTTTCTTATATGGTGCAATATCCATCTTTCTTCGCCTCCTTTTACATCTGCCGTTTCAGTTTGATGACCGGCTGTATGCTGAATACCTCATTGAAGAAATCTAATTTTTCCTGGCACAAACCTTGCTCAAGGGTAAAATCGCGGTTGACCGTGAGCGAAAGCTGCAGCTCGCGCTCCTTTAATGTGGCGCGGATCGCCTGAATCTTCTGCAAATGACTCCGGTCGAGCGCATTCGCCAGACGGACGATTGCGGTCAGTTCGGATACTGTCAGATACTGCTCGGCACTCAAGGACGATTCCATCACCAGCTCATCGTAGGACGGGAGCGTAACCGTGTTGTATCTTGCAATCAATGCCACCATCTCACGCTCAATGTGCGACAATCCGATGATTTCATTTGACATGATAATATTATAGGAAGAATCCGCCACATTATTGAAACTGATGTATTTTCCAACGTCATGCAGCATCACTGCCATCTGGAGAAGCAGCCGTTCGCGCTCTTTCATACCGTGCATCTTTTTCGTCGCATCAAACATGGCAAGCGCTGTCATCTCCAGGTTCTGGACATGCGGACGGTTCACTGCGTACCGTTTTCCGATATTTTTTGCCGCCACCAGAATATCATTTTCGAAATTATGACCGCCTTTCAGCAGTTTCATCTGCTCCGCATACTCGTATGCAATACCACGTGTCATATGCACGCCCGGAATCCAGATATGCTCCGCACCCATCATATCAATCAGACATTTATAAATCACAGCAGACGGATACATCAGTGAAGCGTTTTCCAGCGGAATACCAAGTTTTACGGCGAGCTCCATCGGTGACTGGCGGATAATTTTCTCATACCAGGTATTAAAGTTTTCGCGGGAAATGATTTTTGTCGTTTTTTCTTCAATGTTCTGATAAACACTGTCGGTGAAAACATCGCCGATCAGCATAATGTTTTCAATTTTGCGGTCTTTCAGATACATCTTTTTAAAGCTTGATACTTCGTTCCAGATCAGCTCCTCGACCATCTCTTCGTAATGTTCCGTCTCACTCTGAATTCCGGCAAGACGCTCGCGGATGCGAAGACTTCCCATGCGGATGTTCTGTGTTGTGACAAGTGCATCCTTGTCGAACAGGGAAATCTGAAAACTGCCACCGTCAAGATCGAGAATCGCAGTTCCCTTTTCAATGATCTTGTTAAAATTGTCCTCCATCGCCGCGAGCGCTTTATAGCTAAGAAAACGCTGCTCCGAGTTGGAGAGAACCGTGACAGAAAGACCGGTCAACTGATGAATTTTTCCAAGGACATAGAGACTGTTCGACGCCTCACTGATCGCACTGGATGCCGTTGCACGGTAATCGTCCACGCGATAGCCTTCCATAATCCGCACAAAATCTGCGAGTACACGGCACAGCTCTTCTTCCATTTCCGGGCGAATTTTTCCCAGCGTGTACGTATCTTTTCCAAGCTCCATCCGATGGCAGATCTTATCCACGCTTCGGATACCCTGCTTTTTGGAGATCTCGAAAATCTCCAGAATGACGTCGTAGCTGCCGATATCAATGGCAGCAAATGTGGAATACTGCATATATGCTTTTCCTCCTTCTTTTTCAAAGGATATCCCAAAAAGCCCGCTCCCAATACCAAGCGGACTTTTTGACCTTTTTCTTTTTACTGTTTTCCGAGCAGATAATCGATAAACTGCTGTGCGGTACGGCCGGACAGACCGCCGTGGGACAGTTCCCATTTGTTCGCTTCTGCCAAAAGCTCTTCCTCACTCAGCGTCACGCCGTATCGTTCGGCCAGTGTGGAAACAATCTTCTGGAATTCTTTCTTATCCGGTGCACCAAAATAAATGCTGACGCCGAAACGGTATACCAGGGACAGCTTCTCCTGTACGGTGTCGGAAGTATGCATATCCTGTCTTGTTCCTTCTTTGTCACTGTAATCCTCTTTAATCAGATGGCGACGATTGGAGGTTGCATAAATAAGAATATTGTCCGGACGTTTTTCCAGGCCTCCCTCAATGACAGCTTTCAGGTATTTGTACTCAATCTCAAACTCTTCAAAGGAAAGGTCATCCATGTAAATAATGAATTTATAATTTCTGTTTTTGATCTGTGCAATCAGCTCATTCAGATCCTGAAACTGATGCTTGTAAACCTCGATCATACGAAGTCCCTGATCGTAATATTCATTCAGGATGCCCTTGATGCTGGAGGATTTTCCGGTTCCGGCATCGCCAAAAAGCAGACAGTTGTTTGCTTTCTTGCCCTCGACAAACGCTTTCGTGTTGTCGATCAGCTTCTGCTTTGGAATTTCGTAGCCGACAAGATCAGAAAGGCGCACATCCGGAATGTTGGTAATCGGGATAATCTCAACGTTCTCTCCTGTATGCGCAATACGAAATGCCTTGTGAAGTCCCAGTTTTCCCACTCCGAAATCTTTGTAAAACTGAACCATATCAGCCATAAATTCATCTGCGGATGCAGCCTTTGCCAGACGGATGGCCAGCTCACAGATACGATCCCGGACTTCTTTGTTGAACAGTTTATTCGGACTGTCCGTGTTCTCATAGGAACTGATGACAGAGGCATCGCCGGACTCAAAAATTTCATCAAAAACACAGATATCAAAATCAAACAGTTCTTTGAAACGGACAAAGTCGTGTTTTGCCATCTGGTTGATGCTTCCCTCTACTTTTCCGACAATCTCGCACGAGGTAGAGAATGCATTTTCTTTGTTTACCAGCAGATACGTCAGATAATCATGCCAGAGATTTCCGGAGAAGCCGTAGCGGTTTGCCATCTCGACAAGGCGGTTCAGTGCCTCATAAAACTGCGGCTCATATGCGCTCATATTCTCACGGAACCGGCGGTCCTTCAGGGAAATCTGAGCATTGACCAGTTTTTTGTAGGTCTCCACCAGTATCGTCATATCGCGCAGTACCTCCCCCTCTGCGAAATCGCGGTAGAGGATACATTCTTCTATTCTAATCATCTTTTGTCTCTTCCTTCCTGTCATTTTTCATTTTATTTATGCGAAAAGGCCGCTTGGTACGGCCCTCTCTTCTGGATTAATAATTTCCGAAAATCCGGAATTTTGCGGATTCTGCCTGCAATCCGCGCAGTGCGTTTTTGACTGCCGGATCGCTTAAGTTCCCCTCGAAATCCACGAAGAAACGGTACTCCCATTTCCGCTGCGGAATCGGGCGGGACTCGATTTTGGTCATGTTCAGATCGTTGTAAATAAAATGTGCCAGTGCATTGTAAAGAGAACCGCTTTGATGCGGCAGTTCCATGCATACGCTGATTTTCTGTGCATCCTTTACAAAGCGTTTCTGACCGGAAATAATAACAAAGCGTGTCGTATTGCCCCGGGCGTCAAAAATGCCTTCTTTTAAGATCTGCAGTCCGAAGTGTTCTGCTGCATATGGGCTTCCGACGGCTGCCATCGTCAAATCACCGCTCTCAGATACTTCTTTTGCAGCGGCGGCCGTATTCAGTCGTTCCTCTGTTTTCCAGTTTTCATTGGAATCGAGAAAGCGGCGGCACTGGGCCAGTGCCTGCGGGTGGGAAATTACGGTACGGATTTCTTCGACTTTAGCTCCCGGCAGTGCCATCAGCACATGCTCCACCGGCAATTCCTGCTCACCGACGATATAGTGCGGATATTCCACCAGAAGATCATAAATATCGGATACAATGCCTGCTGTGGAGTTCTCGATCGGAAGCACAGCGTAATCAGCCTCGCCCTTTGTGATCGCCTCCATCGCCTCTTTCCAGGTGTCTACGTGGAAACTGGTGATCGTATCATCGAAAAATTCTTTCATGGCACCGAAGCTATAGGCGCCCTCCACACCCTGGAAGACAACTCTTCTGCCGTGCGTCGGGAGGTGGTCAACCTGTGTGTAATCGGTCATCTCCTCGCCGCCGTTCTCGGTCAGCAGCTGATACTGGCGCTTCCGGCTGATCGACATGATCTGCTGGAACAGCTCCTGGATGCCTTTTGTATTGAATGCATTTGTTCCCTCGCCTGTCAGCTTTTCCAGCTTCTGGCGCTCACGTTCCGCATCAAAAACGGCTTTTCCTGTCTCTATCTTGTACTGCGCAACCTCCGCCGTCAGCGCCATCCGGTGCTGGAACAGGCGGACGATCTCGTCATCGGTGGCATCGATCTCGTCGCGGATTTTTCCTAAGTCTAGCATATCTGGTCCTCCTGATACTCTGCATTTGTTGCAGATATCAATATTTTACTCCATCTCCGTTTAATTTACAAGAAAAGATCTTCCGAAATTCGGCTTTTGTACAATCTTTTTCCTTTTTGACTGCTATTTCACTTTATTTTTTCACATTTCATATTACTCTGCTTTTCGACCTTTTTCCTGCCATTTTTTATCTTGCATTTATCCTGTTTTTGTGTTAAGGTGGAACACAGAAAAAATAAGTTACTGTTCACTCAGCAGTGAAACACCTGCTGTTTCGCTGCGTAAGAAAGTGATTCAGACATTCGCAGGGAAACTGTGAACGGTAACAAAAATAAGGATCTTCATAGGAGGTAATATATGCGACACTTAATGAGTCCCCTTGATTTCTCTGTCGAAGAGCTGGATCAGTTAATGGATCTGGCAAATGATATTGAGAAACACCCGGAAAAATACGCACATGCCTGCGATGGCAAAAGACTTGCTACTTTATTTTATGAACCAAGCACACGCACCCGTCTCAGCTTTGAAGCTGCCATGATGAATCTTGGCGGTACTGTTCTTGGTTTTTCTTCTGCCAATTCTTCTTCCGCATCGAAAGGCGAAAGCGTAGCGGACACCATTCGTGTAGTATCCTGCTTTGCAAATATCTGTGCGATGCGTCATCCGAAAGAAGGCGCTCCGCTGGTAGCATCTATGTATTCCCGTATCCCGGTTATCAACGCCGGCGATGGTGGACATCAGCACCCGACGCAGACTCTTACCGATCTTCTTACCATCCGTTCTTTAAAGGGTCGCCTGAACAATCTTACCATTGGTTTCTGCGGTGATCTTAAATTCGGCAGAACGGTTCACTCCCTGATTGAAGCGCTGGTTCGTTATACCGGCATTAAAATTGTATTAATCTCCCCGGAGGAGCTTCGTCTCCCGGATTACATCCGTGATGATGTGCTGCGCGCAAACAATGTTCCATTTGAGGAAGTTATTAAAATGGAAGATGTTCTCCCGAAGCTGGATGTCCTTTATATGACCCGTGTCCAGAAAGAACGTTTCTTCAACGAGGATGATTACATCCGCATGAAGGATTTCTATATTCTGGATCAGTCCAAAATGGATCTTGCTTCTCCGGAAATGCTGGTTCTGCATCCGCTGCCGCGTGTCAATGAGATCTCCGTTGACGTGGATAACGACCCGCGCGCTGCTTACTTTAAACAGGTTCAGTACGGTGTTTATGCACGTATGGCCCTGATTCTGACGCTGCTGAACATCAAAGTCGATTAAGAAAGGAGCATCTTTCGCTATGCTGAACGTAGGACGTATTGAAGAGGGCTTCGTGCTCGACCATATTAAAGCAGGAAAGGCTATGACCATTTACCATGATCTGGGACTGGACAAGCTGGACTGTACCGTAGCCATTATTAAAAATGCCAAAAGTGAAAAAATGGGAAAAAAGGACATTCTGAAAGTTGAGTGTTCGGTTGATAAGATGGATCTTGACATCTTAGGCTTTATCGATCACAATATTACTGTCAATGTCATTAAAGACGGCGAAATTACGGAGAAAAAAGAACTTCATCTGCCGAAACAGGTAGTTGATGTTATCAAATGCAAAAATCCGCGCTGTATCACCTCCATTGAGCAGGGATTAAAACATGTCTTTATCCTGGCTGACCCGGAAAAAGAAGTTTACAGATGTAAATACTGTGAAGAGAAATACAACAGAAAGCGGGGCTAGCGTCGGCTTGTTGGACTAGGCGGACAGGTGCCACGCAAAGGACGCATGAAAAAAGAAAATTTTTTCATGCGTCCTTTATTTTTTGTCTCCTTCGTACAGTAAGAAAGGAGATCTTGGTATTGCTCGTCCTGTTTTCTGCAGTATGTTTGTCCGGCACAGCATACAGTGGATATTGACAGAATGCAGTCATAGGCTTGCAGGGACAAAGCACATCATCACTGCGGATCTTCCTATTTTCTTCAGTCCTGACAGATCCAACTCATACACATTCCAACAAGCAGGATCAGCGCAATACTTAATAACATAAAAAATACCTCCTATAGACGCAGAAAAACAAAAGCGAATATGTCTTCAAAATTTCTGGTATTTGTCCATAAAAATCTTTCCCTTGATTTTAAAACAAATCCAGCATATTATCCAGATACAATTCCTCTCTTACATGCAGCTGATATTCCGGCTTTGTCATATAATACAGCAGAAATTCCAGGATCAGCGCACTTCCAAGTCCCCTGCCTTCGATCTTAAAATTTGTAAATCCCATCGGCAAATAGATATTTTTGATATCGTCTACGCTGATAAATCCCGGATTTGTCATTGCTTTTGAAAAACGATAGCCTTCCTTTGCATTTGGCGCAGTACACCGGTGTTCCTCTCCATCTTTTCCGAGATTCTTCCGGCTCACATCCTCATAACAGGCTTTCCGGTCCCTGCAGCCGAACCAACAACACTCATTACACAGGAATTCAACTTTATCCTTCTGACCTTCTGATAATATATTCCATTTATCCAACATCTTATTCAGACGGAAATCCGGCACGACATATTGAAAATCTTCTCTCTGGATTTCCCGCAGACACTCCTGAAATTCGGTCAACACTTTCGTGGTAGATGAGACCAGATAGAACCCCGGATACTTCTTTTTCAGATAATCCACCAGCAGCTCTGAGTGCACGATCACACCGTTTTTCACACCTGTGCTTTTCTCAAATAACTGACAAAGCATATTGCATCTCTGATTCGCAAGGTGCTCTTTCCTGAGCAGAGAATTACTAAAGGTCAGACGGGCAGAAATCCCGTACTTCTGCATAAGTGCAAGCACTTCTTCCGGCTCAGCTTCTCCTGCTTCCACACGTCCTCCGCCCCACAGGCAGTCTTCCGGGGCTCCATAAATGGAACCAATCTCACACCAGTCATAGAAATATTCCCTGTGTGTATAAAACAGCGACAAAAAAAGTCTGTACAGTTCATAAAATTCAAACAAGCCCGGAAGATGGTAATATGCTACATTTCCTCTTTCCCGACTTTGAAAACGATCATTCCTCATTTGACACTCCTACATAACTTTAATCCTCCTAAAACTACCATATTTTTCAAACGATTGTCAAACGGATTATCACGTTTTTTTATTTTTCATTCCACTCAAAAAATCATTCACACAATACTACGATATCATAAAAATTAAAGGGCACCGCAACAAAAAAAGAATCTATATCCTTCATGAATATGAATACAGATTCTTTTCAAAGTTTCTCAATTAAAAATAAAAAAGCAAGCAAAACGATAAGCCGGGTTATGTCGTGGACGTTCATCTATCCAGTTCTGCTGTTGCCAGCAGACTCAAGCGACCAACCTGAAGCATGACGGGCCGCCATACCACTTCTTTTCGGTCTTGCTTCGGATGGGGTTTACATATGCCCTGTGTGTTACCACCCAGGCGGTAGTCTCTTACACTGCCCTTCCAACCTTACCTGCATCTGCAGGCGGTATATTTCTGTTGCACTATCCTTAGAGTCACCTCTACCGGACGTTATCCGGCATCCTGCCCTGTGAAGCCCGGACTTTCCTCGTCTGCGGCCTTTCGGCACCTGCATCCGCGAACGTCTGTCTTACTTGCCTTAGATACTTTATCACATTTTTTTATCAGTGTAAAGGATTTCTTCTACACTCCCGGATCAACCTGCAGCTCATTTCCGTCTGCTGCCGTTGTCGCAAGAGTATCACAACGTTCATTCTGCGGGTGTCCATCATGCCCTTTTACCCAATTGAAGTTCACCTGGTGCGGCTTTTTCGCTTCCAGAAGCCGCTTCCACAGGTCGGTATTCTTGACCGGCTCATTCTTCCCACGCTTCCAGCCCTTTTTGATCCATCCCTCGATCCAGTGCTGATTGAATGCATTGACCACATATTGGGAATCAGAATAAAGCTCTACCTCGCAAGGTCTGTTGAGCGCTTCCAGCCCCCGGATGACAGCCATCAGCTCCATCCGGTTATTGGTTGTCCGCACATAGCCGCCGGAAAGCTCTTTAACATGAAGTTCTCCCTTCGGGTCTACATATTCCAGAACGACTCCATAACCGCCCGGTCCGTCCGGATTACCTCTTGCCGCTCCATCTGTATAAATACTGACTTTCATAAATTGTCTCCTTATAGTTCAAATACCTGTCCCTTTTCCCGGATCCGCATGATCTTCTCCCGGTATGGCTCTGATACTTCCATTCCGATAAGCCGGTCCTGCACCTCGTACTGCTTCCACATATGCATCGGAAATACAATCTTCGTATCCGTATGCCGCATATACCAGTCAAAGCCCCAGTAAAACTGCTCTTCCTGTCTCGGGTCAAGCACGACAAATGCAAGATCGATCTTTTCACCGGTCAGCGTTTCAATCTCCTTTTGATAATCGCCGCGCATCATCCGGTTATACGCATCATCTTCCTCTTCCCAGTGCCACCAGTTCAGATCCCCTGCATGATAAATGATCCTGTCTTCGCATCTTACCAGAAAGGCAACCCCTTCATCGGTTGAACGCAGACTTTTTACCTTTGTATCCCCGACAGTAATCTCATCCTTTTTTCGCATGAAATGTTCCGATTCACGCTGCTCCTTTTTCGCAATTCTGATATCCTTCGGGAAAATATATTCCACATCCGGATACACATCCGCAAGCTTCAGGATCTCTCTGTTAAAATGATCCGGATGGGAATGGCTGGCAAACACCAACAGCTTCTTCGCTGGATCAAACTCCGGCATCGTTCCTTCATAATAGTCAAATAATAGAATATGGGATTCCAGTTCCACCGAAAATCCGCTGTGTCCGATATATGTGATCTTCATCATAAGTTAATACTCTCCACTACTTGTACTACTTCCGATAAAATGTATTCCATATCTTCTTTCGCTGTTTTTGCACTTTCCGGCAGATTCACAATAAGTGTATTTTTCCGAATGCCTGCCGCCATACAGTCGAGCATTGCTTTCTTGGAATACCTGAGATTATATGCCCTAAGCGCTTCCGGGATTCCCGGAATAAGCTGCTCTGCGACTTCTTCTACCGCCTTCGGAGCACAGTCCTGCTCTAAATATCCCGTCGCCCCTGTCGTTATGATCAGTTCGACAGAGCCCGAGTCTGCCAGCTGGCGAAAAACTGTCGCCACAACTTCTTTATCTCTTGGCAAAACTGTCGCAGCTTTCACTTCCAGCCTGTTTTGTTCAAGCATACGCTTCAAAGCCTCTCCTGCCGCACTTTTTTTCTTTGCTTCATAACTTTCTGTATCGATCGTAAATATTGCTGTTCTCATTGCTTTGTCGAAGTTTCTCTGTGTACTGCTCTTTGCAGGGCCTTTCTTGTACAGGAAGAAGAATATTATGAAATTCAGCATTGACACAAGCGCCGCCGTTGCA
>OLSN01001744.1_pt1 | contig 17630 bp, 16 predicted proteins | sample 1672411 | NCBI WGS metagenome assembly OLSN01 (sample SAMEA3136683, study PRJEB25190) | human gut metagenome | biome: human gut; feature: human-associated habitat; material: faeces | place: Austria | collected 2013 | reverse complement strand
TTTAATGAAGTATAAAGCAAATAACAGTCACGGTTACAGTCAAAGGCCGGGAGCTATAGCCCCCGGCCCCAGGTATTACCGCATACCCTTCTGCTGCTCCATCCGGGTCAGAATCCTGTGCAGGTCGTTCTTGGTGTCCAGGTCGATGCCCTGGGAATCAACCAGTTCCCGCAGCCGGTCCACGGCGCTCCCGTAAGAGTAGCCGTCGTCTCTGGCATATCTGCCCATGGAATCCCGCCGGTTGGAATACCCGTCCTCCCGGCTGTACCTCCGGGAATAATCCCGGCTGTAGCCCTGGTCCGTAATGCAGTCCAGCTTGCAGATCAGAGATGCAAGGTTCTTTGCCACCTCGACGCTTCCGCGGTCCAGGCGGTCCCCCATGCCCTCCAGCTCCTGCATAGCCGCGTCCCGCAGCTTGTATAACTTCTCGTGCATATCGTCACCTCCTACGCTACGCGCTCAATCATCAGATTGGCGTTCGCCACACTGATGGCCTGAGCGGAAATGTTTCTGACTGCAAGGCTGGCGCAGCAGTCTCTGGGAACGTCCACAAACGCAGCCGTTGCCACGTTAAAAGCGTTCTCAACCGCCGCCGGTGTCGCCGTGGCCGTGGTCTGCTGAATAGCCTCGCCACCCAGCGACAGCGCCACGCTGATGGCCTCAGCCGTTCCCCCTGCCGGTACGCTGATGTTGCCGATAAACAGAACCTTGTACCGTGCAAAATTGGAACAGCCGTTGCAAGCGCCACGCAGCGTCACCAGCCCGGCTCCTTTCCGGTGAACAACATACCCGCGATTGCACCCCACAGGGGTGTCGGTAAACAGCACGTTCTGTCCAGCCGCTACGTTCTGGGCAGCGTTCGCAGTAAGTTCAACCGCCATAAGCTACCCCCTCAAAAGCTGCCGCAGCTGCAAACGTTGTTGCAGCAGTACGGGTTCTGCACCTGATAGGAAGGCACAGGCGTGGGCCGAAGCGTGCTCACCAGATAATTGTTCTGTGCCTGCTGGGAAGCCGCCAGCCGCAGTGCCTGATTCTCCGCCTGGAGGTCCTGCATTCTGGTGCTGTTCAGGTAGTCGATGACCCGGTCGCCCACCTTGTCGATGGCGATCATGGTCGCGTTGTGCTGGGCCTGCATGTTGTAGTTTGTGTCGCAGAAACCGCGTTCAATGGCCCGTCCCAGGCCGTTGTTGACCCCGGCGATCTCCTGCTTGATGTCGCAGCAGCAGTCAGAGAGTTTCTGGCCCACGCCGTTGACGGCGATCCGGGTCTCATACCCCTGCTGCATCTGGCCCACCTGCACGCCGTTGATCAGCTGCGCCTGGGTGTAGCCCAGGTCACACAGCCCGTTCTGGGTGTTGTCCAGTCTCCGCTCCAGCGAGTTGGTCGCGTCGGAGATCATCCGCTGCACCGTCGCAAAGTCGCTGGCCAGCACATAGTTGTCAGCAGCGCCGGAATTTCCGTTGCCGCCCCAACCGTTGCCGCCCCAGCCAACAAACGCGAACAGGAACAGGATAATGATCCACCATGCGCCGTTCCCGCCGAACATACCGTCGTTGTTTCTGTTGGTCAGCGCCACAACATCGGCAGGGCTCATCATATCGTTCATACTTTTTCCTCCTAAATAATATTATAAACCGTTGCGCACCCGGCTTATTTCAGAAGCCTCTGGAACTGCGTTGCCAGCCCCTGCAGCTGATTGAACTGCTGCTGCGTCATCTTTCCGGAGTTCAGCAGCTGCTGCACCTGCTGCTGCGGGTCTCCCTGGAAGTTCGCCCGGAACTGGTTGAACTGCTGGATCATGTTCCCGATGCCCCCCGGGGTAGGCGTGTTCCCGCCAAACTGCCGAAAAAGATCATTCATTGCTGTTCCCTCCTGTCAGCTCCGCCAGCCGCTTTTCGAATTCTTCTCTTGTCACAAAGTCCCCAGTCGGTGCTTCCGGCTGCTTTGCCTCCCGCATTTCCTCGTACCGGAATACCCGCAGCGGATTCGGGATGCCGCTGCCGTCCACGCTTTTGACGTAGAACTGCTTCTCCTCGCTGTCCATCATCCACACGGCGGCCCCAGGGGCCACAGGATAGGCTTTCGCCCCGGCCATGCCCTGCACCCAGACGATGTTGTTTCCCGCCCCCTGGGTCTGCTGGCTCTGCTGCGGCTGCCCGTATAGGAACTGGTTCCCGCCCATACCGTAATTGAACATTTTCAGTCACCTTTCCTTTTCCAGAAATAAAGTGGTATCTCTCCGGAGCAGTCCCATGTGTCGTAGATGTCTCCGTCCTCCACCGCCACAACGTGATTCTTGAGCGTCAGCACGTACAGCCCCTTGGGATAGTCCCGGCAAAAGTCCGCCACGCTGTAGCAGTCCGGGCAGCTGTTGGGGATCATAAACCGCTCAAAGCCGTTCTTCCGCAGTATCGCGCCCCACACATTGTTGCTGGATGGCATGTCACACATATCCATTCCCGCGCATACCAGCTGCAAATAGGCGTTCTCCCAGTCTGCACCGATGGCCTTGCATACAGCCCGCACCGCACAGTCGCCCACTCTGGCCGCCAAGGGGTTCGGGTTGAACATCTTCCACATGGCTTTCCCTCCTATGGCTCTATAATAACAGGAAAGCCGACAGGCAACCTCTCGATTACCTGTCGGCTTTTTCGCGTATTTTTCGCACTGGCAGCTTGTCGCTGTAGGGCTGAACGGCATCGTACTTGCTTTTCAGCCTTGCGACAATCCTGTCAATTGCGGCAAGGGACATATTGTATTCGTGGCACATCTTCACGCGGCTCCATCCGGCGGCCCGTGCCCTGATGACACGCTCCTCGTCTTCCGACAGAGAAGCAAGGTCTATGAATTCGTCAAGCAGCACACGGTTCCACAGAACCGTCCGCGCCATATATTATTCCGGTTTCTTATAATTCATTGCTCGGTTGCTGTCGGAGATTCCCGCAGTCGTAGGATCAACCACCACCCCCAGCACCACCAGCACCCCGAACACCGCATTGACCACGGCAATCAGCCGATTGCCGATCTCGCCCAAATCCAGGGTGTAGCCGAACACCGCGGCCACGGTCTGCACCAGCAGCAGCACAGCGGGGATTACCGCCAGCCAAAAGGCCTTGTTCTTGATACGTACAGTCCAGTTGATCATAAAAAATTCCTCCTTAATTATGCAGCGGAAGCTTCCGCACTTCCTCCATGACACGCTTCGCGGACCCGTTCCCGCCCGCAGCGGCATAGGGTTCATAAAGATATACTTCCAGATTTTCAAACTCGTCCTGCGTGATGTAGCCCCGCTCCACGTACTTCATGCCGAGGTACACAATGCGGTCGTGGGCAATACCCACCAGCAGCCGGGTATTTGCGCTTTTCTTCGTCCGGCGGGCCTCCAGATACCCCCAGAAGCCCGCCGAACCCAGCAGCGTTACCAGAATGGTAACGGCTGTTTTCAGCCATTCGTTCAATTTCTTCTCCCTCCTAGTTCCCGATATCCATATGCACATGCTGCGCATCGATGGCGTAGCAGTACACCACGTTTTTCTGATGCCGCACGATACCCAGCACCTCAGCCGCCGTCAGCCCCGGGATGCGAAAATCCATGGCGTGCCCCAGCAGGTGCCGGGAGTTCCACACGCCCCCAACCTCTGCGTTGTGGGTTTTGCACCGCACCGTGCTCGTGGGGACCATGGGCTTGCCCACCGCCTCTCGCACTGCGTCGGCCAGACGCATCAGCTTTTCCGCAGGCTCCACCGGGAACCCCCCGCACCGCCCGCAGGGGCAGGCTATGTAGGGTTCGTCCCGGGTGAAGTATTTAATGCTGTCCCAAAATGTCCCCGTCTTGTCGGGCGGATGACCGCTGCTAGGGACAGTATTGTCCTTTGCAAACCGTTCCTGCCACACAGCATCTTTCAGCGCCGCCTGGGTCTGCTCCCCGGCGATCCCGTCCACACCCAGCCCCTCGGCTGTCTGAAAACGCTTTACCGCCGCCTGGGTGTTGGCCCCGTCGGCCCCGTCCACGGCCCCGGGATTATACCCCAGGTACGTCAGCAGCGCCTGTATCTGTTTGATTGTCACTGTCGTCAACCTCCTCCAGTCCAATTTCGGCCAAATCCTGCTCATAGATGTAATCCACCACCGCCGCCTGAGTCTCCACCAGCTGCTGTGTTGCTGTAGCCAACTGTGCTTGCAGCTCCGCAATGGCGTGGGCAGGGTCTGCCCGCCCGGTGATGGTGACGGTATCAGCATCTGTAATAACGGTGTTGGTCTCGCCCGGGATGGGCATGATCTCGGCATTCCCCGTAGCCGTGATTGGGGTGGGGGTTGCCAGCTCGTACGCGATCATCAGCGGCACAGGCAACGATTGGATATATTTAGTTGCCGCCGCAAGAATTTCTGCGTCTGTGGATTCGTCCGTCAGCCCAAAATCGGCCTTCGGAAATACAATGCCAAAAGATGTATTTGCGGCCCATATTGTCGGCTTTTTGTAAGGTAAGTCACCATTCCAATCTACAACCGAAAATATATTTGTTTTTGCGCTGTGCTGATTTTTTTTCCCGCCAATATCCTCCCACAGCCAGAACGCTGATACATACGCATTTGCAGAGTTTGCATGTGTATTTACGTACAGCAATGGTTTATCCGTCAGGTTAGCGATGGCCCATGTTTTTGTGCCGTCCCCCGTAACTGCATCCACGTTCCCTCCGTACACCGTCCCAGGCAGCTGCAAAGCCAGCGTGTCGCCCTGGTATGGGGCGTAGGCGGTCGGGGCGGTGGTGCCGGGGACAATGTACGGGTATATGGTATTGTTTACCGTATTGCCATTATTGACAATCATGTACCAATACTTAACAATGTCGCCCTTAATGATTTCAAACGTACCTTTTGCGTTTAGCCATAACCTATTTCCGGCTCGCTGGACAACAATACTCGCGGCAATTCCCGTTCCCATATCCAGCCCGTAGTATTTTCCAGGTGGCAGATGCCAAATGGGAAATATTGGGGAATCTACGTTGGCTGATGCTGTGCCCTGAATCCGAACGCCGCCGTCCGGCACATATTCAAAGGTAACGCCTTTATAAACATCGGTGTCAAACGGTGCGATTTTCAGTAAATTCTCCCCGCATCGCTGCACCGTCACGCTGTCCCTTCCCTTAATGGGGCGAACATTGTCAGGTGATGGGTCGCCACTGCCTTCCTGCGTCGGCTCCCAACGCACCTTACAGCCCAGCGGATACCCCGCTACCGGGTAGCACGTCACGGGGTTGCCGCTTTCCGCAATGGGCGGGCACAGCGTCTCGACAATATGGCGGCTGCTCCACGGGTTTTCGGCGGATACCACGCTATCGTCAATCTGCGGCGCGTCCAGCCCGTCCTTGCCCGCAGGGCCGGGGTCGCCTTTCTCGCCCTGTTCGCCTGGGTCTCCTTTGGGGCCGGTGGGGCCCGGCGCACCCTGAAACCCCGTCTCACCTCTCAGCCCCCGCTCTCCTTGGGGCCCTTGAGGACCAATCGGACCAGTCAAGCCCGTCTTCCCGGGGTCTCCCTTATCGCCCTTTTCTCCCGGAGCGCCTTTGTCTCCCTTTTCACCCCGTGGCCCCTGCGGACCGGCAGGCCCGATAAAGCTTCCGTCCTCCAGCCCCTGTTTCACGTAGCGGTAGATTTGCTCCGCGTCCTCCGCAGCCCGTTTCGCCGACGCGGCATCCGCTGCCACAGCGTCCCCAAAGGCCTTCTCCGCAGCCGGTACACTTCCAGGCTTGCCCAGCGATTTCCTCACCGTTACCGTGTATGGCCTGCTGTGCTTGGTCTGTCCTTCCGCGCTGCCCACCAGCTGCGCAAAGCCCACTCCGGGCTTCTCCGTGTCTGCCAGGGAGACGGTCCAGATCAGGTCCCCGTCAGCCTCTTCAAGCGGCACGTTGTAAGGCCGTTTGTCGCCCCGCCGCAGGTAGTGCAGCGCCCACTTGAAGTCCGAATCCGGATTTTCAAAATAGACCTTGGTAACGTTCTCGTCGCCCTCGTAAAAAATATCAATATTTCCGTTTGCATCCGGTTTCACCGGAATGATCATAGTCCCACCTCATTTCTCCCCTCTATCTTACCCTACTTTCAGCCGTTCCTCTAACCCCAAACCCCGGGTTTCCCCGGGGTTTTTCGTTTACCTCCAGGGCAGCTTCCGCAGCACGCTCTTTCTCGCCTTGGGGTATTCCGCCTGGAACAGGGCATCCTTCTGTTCCGCGCTGATGAGCATCGAATCAATGTACTCAATAACCTGTTCCTGCTTCGTGATATCCGTTTTCCCGTCTCCGTCTTCGTCAATGCTGGACAGCTTCGAAACAGCCCGGATATAGCTGTCGTAGGTGTCCGCGGAGATTCCCGCCGGGTGGATGGTTTCAGCGTAGTCCAGATATCTCGCATTGCTCCAGCTGATTTCGTCCCCCAGCTCCAGCTCCGTATCCCACTGCAGAATCAGATCGTCCAGCTCCTCATCCTCGGCAATGTCCGCCGCGGTAAGCACCTTCCGCACCTGTGCCTCCGTCAGCTCTCCGGCGGCGTAGCCGTCCTTGGCGTCGCTCTTGACATTGCTCTGGAAAGTCTTCAGCGCGTCCGATTCCGCCTCCTGTCGGGTCAGCTTCCCGTCCGCCTCCTGATTCCGGTCCGCCTGATAGCGGATCAGCTCCTTTTGCACGTCCCCGGCATATCCCAGACCGTTGGCGGCGGCGTTGACGTATTCGGAATAATCGTACAGCTTTTCCGGAGGGCTTTCCTTGCCGCTCTGGGTCTTCTCCTTCATGCTGTTGGCCTTCTGGTTGATGGCCTTGATTACCTGATCCTGGGTGTAGTGCCCCTCGGCCACGATTTCCCGGATGATAGCCACCCGCTTCGGCGTGTTCCCATCGATGGCGTACTGTGCCGCCGTCTTGATTCTGGGGTCATTCTCCCGCAGACCCTTCAGCAGTGCGCTTTCGTACTTCTTCTCGTCCCCGAACTGGGCCTTCAACCGTCTGGCGAGCACATCCTTCCCCTGGGTAATGGCCTTGTACAGCTGGTCGCTGCTGCTCTCGTCAGCCTTCCAGCTGAGGATCGGGAAGTTCTTCCGTGCGCTGTCGCCCATGGCCTTCAGCACGGTGTCGGCGTTCATCTCCGCCCCGTTGCTGGGGTTTCTTGCCGTATTGATAACTGCCTCCACGTCCCGCACAACGTTCTTCAGCGGCAGGCCCATAACCGTTCCAACCATCCACGCGTTGTCCAGCCATGCGGTACGCACCTTCTTTTTCCATTCCTTCTTCTCCTCATCGCTCCACTCATCGTCATACTTTCCGTACAGTGTCGTGATTTTCTTCAGCGCCGTTATCAGGTCAGAGGCAAGGCTCATGTCCGTCCGCTCGATGCTGTAGCCCAGAAGCAGGTTGTTGATGTCCGACAGAACCGGGATGTAGGTCAGCGGATTGAGGGAATCCACGGTCTCCCCCGCAAGACTTGCCATGTATTTCTCCCAGTAAGTCTTGTCGTCGTCGTCATCTCTGGCCGCGTATACCACCGATGCCAGCGCCGCGTTCAGCACCGTCGCCACGGCCACACTGCTCAGAACCTTCCCTGCCATGCGCTTGTCGCCTCTGGCGAACTTCCGCACCGCGTCCTCCACCATGTTCGCCGTGGTGGTAGGCTCTGCCATGAACGCCGTTGCCATACTCATCAGCCCGCTCTTGGCGCGCATATTGGCGCTTCTGGAAAATACAGAATCGTAGACCTGCGTCCGTGTGATGGTGTTCGTGAACAGCTCTCCCGCCTTTTGCAGCAGGGCCTCCCCGTGCAGTCCAGGGTTCTGGGCCTGGGTCTTCCGCTTGGCAGCCTCCCAAATAGCGCACCATGTCACCTGGTCCGCCATTTCCGGCAGCCACCCGGAAAATTCGTCCACCTTGTCCGTGATCTTCCCCCAGGTGCTGAGCCCGTTCCGCCCGATGATGTATTCCAGGGTGCTTCTGCCCATGTCCACGTCAAACCGGCCCATTTCCTTCAATCCTGCCACAGCCGCGTATTTTTTCAGCTGCTCCCAGGTTTCGGCAAACTTCGTCCCCTCCACCTTGCTGCCGATAAAATACTTTGGTTCAATGTAGGCCAGTGCTCTGCCGACGGCACTGGGCTGCTGAATGGCCACGGACAGGGAAGCGGAAACCGCCGCCTTCTTGAAGCCGCTCAGCATGGCTTTGCTCACCGTCTCCCTGGGGTCTGCCCGCAGGCCGCCGTTCAGGTCTTTCAGGAACTGGTCGATGTAGTTCACCGCTCCCTTTCCCGCCGTCTTCTGGATCAGCTGCCGCACACCCATGGTGCTCTTCACTTTGCCGTCGCCCTTCTGGTTCCAGTTGTACACCCGGTAGAAGTCCTCCATAGGCAGCGTGAAGGAATGGTACATGCTCATATCGCTCACGTGCTCTGCCCAGGTTTCCGTCAGAGTGCTTAATTCAATGGCGTTGTTCGCCTTCGGGGTCAGGGCCTTGGTGAATCCCTTGTTTTTCAGCTTGTTCCCGGGGTTCTCCTGCTGCGCCCGCACCCGCTCAGAGAATACGTCGCTGGATTTCAGCGGCCAGTAGGTTTCCTCTCCGAACTTCTTAATGCCGTACAGCGCCATGTTCACCTCGTCGCCCTTGGCGCCCATGATCTTTGCCAGATACTGCTGCATCTCAAAGGCGAATTGCCGCTGCTCCTTGGTCAGGCTTCCTGCAATGGCATCAATGGTTTCATCCGTCAGCGTGTAGGCGTTGGCATCGTTGTAGGTGGTCTCTCTGGTAACCCCCAGCGGTCCCTTGGTGAATCGTTTGGTGTTCTCTCCCAGCACAATGCCGCCCTTCGTCAGGTGCTCCCGTGCCTGGGGCCGCAGGCTGTAGGCGTACAGGCTCATAAGCTCGTCCAGGCTCAGCTGGAATTTCTGCCCGTTCGCCGCCGTGAACTCCTTCAGCTCGTTCAGGTTCCACTTGCTGAAGTCGTTCTTTTCAGCGGATTCCAGGAAGAAGTCCCGCGCTTCCGAAACATCCCGATAGAACGTATCTTCGCCCTTCCGAAGATTGTCGTACAGCTCGCTCATCACCGCGCTGCCGATTCGCTCAAAGGCGTATACCGGCTTCTCGTTGTTCCAGAAGAATTGTTCAATGTTCCTGCCAATGGCCGTCTGATTTGGTTTTTTCTTCTTCATCAGGCTCAGCTCAGTGGTTGCCCGCTTCACCATTTCATCGATCCGCGCGTTCTTCCCCGCCACAAATGCCTTGTTGGCATTCCTTATGGTGGTCAGCAGCGCCGTGTAGCTGTCTCTCACGGCCTTGAGCTGCTGCAAGGAAAGATTCCGGTATTCCGTGTCGCCGATCTGCTCCATGGTGTTCTGGATCAGAGCCTCAATGTTGCTGTCGTACAGGCTGTCCCCCTGGGTTTCCAGCTTGTGGTATTGCTCTTGCAGTTCAGCCAGCGCCGCCTTCATGCTGCTGTCCTTGCCGGTCAGGTTCTGGATCTTGCGGTTCAGGTCTGCGATCTTGTCCTCGTTGGCGGAAGGATTCTTTTCCAGCTCCCGCAGCCGGTAGGCGTATTCCGCCAGCCTGTCCGCGTTCTGCGCCGCCTTGCTGTCTCCAATCACGCCGTTAATGGCCCGCAGAGCCATGGCAACGCTGCTCTGCAATCCCTGGGGCACATGGGCCGTGTTGGTGGGCTGCAAGAGGTACTTGTTCAGCGTGTCGATGGTGTTTTGCAGCTTGTGCCGTTCCTCGGTCTTCTTCCGGCTCTCCACCTTCTGCGCCGCCGCTTCCCGCTGCTGCTTCACCTTGGCTTCCAATTTCCCAATGTCCTTTTCCAGCTCATACTGCTGCCGGAGGTTTTCATAAACCTGCTTTCGGGAAGTCTCCGCGTCCTTGTTGCCATCCGATTTTTCATTGGCAAGCTCCTTTAGCATTCTGCGGAGCGTCGGGCTTTTTGCGTCCTTGTATTCCTCGCTTTTCAGAGCTTCAAAAAATTCATTTTGGTAGGCTGCTGTGTCGGTGCTGTAGGTAGTACGCAGTTTCGCCATCTGGCGGTCATAGCTCAATTTTATTTCGTTTCTTTCCACCTCCCAGAGTGCCGCGTTGGCCTTATCGATAGCCGCCTGGGCAGCCTTCATAGCATCAATTGCCGCGGCACCTCTTTTCTTCTCGGCTTCCAGATCATAGGCGTGGCTCTTCTCCATGGCCGCCGCTTCCGCGTCCCACTCCTTGCGCAGCTGCTTGATTTCCTTCTTGTGCTGCTCCTTCAGCGCTTCCAGTTCCTTTTTCATGTTGTCGGAAACGCTTTCCATAGGCTTTGCTTCCAGATACCCCATAAGGATCTTCTGCGTCAGGTCTGCTTTCTGCTCTGCCCGGTAGTACTGGAATTCAGCCTCACTGCTGCTCTCGGTGCTGTTCGCCCAGCTCACAATTTGGGCCAGCCCGTCCGGCATATTGTTCTCCGTCACATCCGCCCCGAACCTGTCCGGGAACTGTGCCGCCGCCTCCTGCCACAGCTGGTCAAGGCTGGTCTCGGCGTTTTGGTCAAGGATAATGCTGCCCTTGATTGCCTGCTTGAAGTCGTTCAGGCTGCCGTAGCTGTATTCAATGTCCCCGATCTGCCCGTCGCTCAGGCTCACCCGCCGTTTTTTCAGAAAGTCGAGAATATCCTGGGCGTAGCCGTCCCGCTCTGCCTGATGGTGTTCCAGCAGCCAATCCGCCAGCTCTCCGGCCCGGTCCTGCATGGTTTCATAGCTCATGTCCTCCGTGCCCAGTGCCCGATAGAAGTCGTTCAGCAGCTTGCCAAACTCGCTCCCCTTGGCGTTCACGCTTTCCATAAGTCCCTTGCCGATGGCGTTCACGGAGCTTCTGTCCAGAATGTGCGCCTTGTTCCCGCTTTTCTGAACGTTCACCACCTGTTTCAGGTACTCCGCCTCGGCCTTGAGTTCCGCGTTCTTCTTCTCCAACCGCTCCACCTGCCGGGATTGGCTGTTGCGGTCAGAGAAGCGGATGTCCTTTGCTTCTGTCGGATTCTGGTTATCCGCGTTCTTGAACTGGCTGCTGTCAAAGGCAACATAAACCGTTGCATCGTCATATTTTCCGGATACAATATACCCGTCATAACCCAGAACGTCTCTCGCCTTTTCCAGGACTGCACCATAGTTTCCCATAGCGTTTGCCAGCTCTCCAAGGATTTCGGAATCACTGTCATTATTCATAACAGCGTCCAACGTATCGTTGACGGAACGGTTGTACCATGCTTTAGAAGGATAGCCCATCCCGCCCATGGAATCGTAGTTGAGTACAAGATCATCTCCGGTCGGGTCAAGTGCATGGAGCAACTTTCGTACCTCTGTGCGCTTCAATGTCACCTCGCTGTCACTTAGTGGCTTTTGAATGTTCAGATACCCTTGCAGCAGCTGCCCGCCGTCTTTCAAATACCCTTCCGCCATGGGTTTGTAATCCGTGAAGTAGAATCCCTGACCTTCGGCGCTTCCGTGCGTTCCCATAAAGTCAGCGGAAAATTCTGTGAAAATCGCCGGGGAACCGTGGTATACCACCTTCAAATTTCCTTCGTCATCCCGCACCCGGCTATTCTCAAAATACCGGGCCTGGTCCTCCGTCAGCTGGTTCCCATCACTGTCCCGGGTGTTTCGGGCGGAGTACCGCACATTTCCCTTGACTTCTTCGGCCTGCTGTGGTACAGTGCTATCGGAAGAACTCTCATATGCAATGTCAGGCGATTTATTCGTAGTAACGTTGGGTGAAGGTTCTTCCTTTATTGTTGTGAACTGCGTTGGTTGAATGTCAACGACATCATAGAACACGGCGTTTCCTCTGTCGGTAATGCCTACAACGACTTCTGCTACGTACTGGTTTCGACCAGCTTCAATGAGAACATTTCCGTGGTCAAAGTCTACAAAATTGTCAGTTCTTGGGTGCAGAAGTTTCCCGTCACGTGCCCAGTCAGTTGCGGCAATAACAACGTCATCAATCGCACTGGCTGCCCGCATTTTGTCCGCATACAATTGCGGCATGGTCTTCGAAATCTTTTCCGAATACTTCGACCCAGTATACTCATTCCGGCTTACCTTGTTGACATTTCTGGTAATGCCGTCCACTACAATTCCGTCACTGAATTTTTTTAGAGCTTCCTTTGCCGCAGCCTGAACCTTCTTTTTGGTCTGCTTGTTCCACTGCGTCAGATCAATATTGCTCAGAATGTCTTCATCAACCACGGCCACGGTCTGACCGTCTGTAGTCCCCCGCAGCGAATACCTCACGCCCTCCCGGGCGTTCTTTTTTTGCCCGTCCTGCAGCTGGTAGTTCTCCCCGGCCTCGCTTACCGCCTCGGCCCAGGCCTGGGCGATTTCCGTGTTGTCCTGCACCGCCCGCTTGAGCATCCGGCCAATGTCACTGTCCGGGTCACTGTCTTTATAGGCGCTTCGCAGCTTCTCCACAAGCCCTGTGAAAAAGTCCTTGATCTTCTGCCACAGCGTCCTGTCCTGCTTATAGATTTGCTGGGATAGCCGGTTTGCCGCGTCCGTGTCTGTCAGGATCGTCTCGCTCATTTCGGCAATGGTTTCGTCGTAGGCAATATCCTGCAATTCCGTTTCGGAAAGATTTTTGTATTCCTCCATCTCCGAAAGCCGCGCCATTTGCCGTGCAATCAGGGAATCGTAGCTGATGCCCTTGTTCTCCGCCGCCGCAATAATCATCTGCGCATAGGCTTCGTATTTGGCAGGGGAGTAGTCCTTGATAAAGTGTGTCGTCTCGTGGGCCAGCGCGTAGGCCACAGCACCCTGCCCGTTGTCGCCCGCGTTCAGGTCAATGGCAATGCTGCCGTCTGCCTTTCGGTAAATGCCGTTGGGCTTCCCGGCCTTCCGCTCTGCCTCCGTGCTGGCGTATACCTCTACGTGCAGCCCAGCCGCCGCCAGCGCCTTGGCCGCCGCCATGCCGGTCTGCTGCTGCTTGTTCAGGTTGCGGATGCTCTTGGCGCTCTCCTGCACGGTTACGCCGCTTTCCCGCGTCCCGGCCTTTCCGCTGTCGATCAGAGCTTCCCGTTCCTGCACCTTTGCCGCCCGCCGCTGCTTTCCGGCCTCCCAGGCGGCTCTCCGCTGTGTCTCCGGCAGCTTTGCAGCGTCCGAATATCCCGGGGTATCCTCAAATTTCACCCCGTTCATGCCCCGGTAATAGGCGTTCCGGATAGCCCGTGCATACGCCGCGCTGCTCAGCCCGCTGTCGTCAATGCCGCTCAGCAGGCTTCTGGCCGTCTCCGTGTCCGTCTGCATATTGCTGATGGCCGCGTAAACCGCAGCCTCTCCGCTGTTGCCGTAGGAAACGTCACTGGCCGCGATTTCCTGCCCGTCGTCCGTATTCAGGTACAGAACCCCGTTCTCCACCTTGGCAATGGGTTCACTGGCAAGGATGTTAATGGGCTCGCTGTCGCTCTTTCGGAATGCCTGCCCGGAGTTATCGCTGTCAAATTCCGCCTTTGTCTCCGGCGCAATGCCCAGCACACTGCTCTGCACATTTCCGATGGTACGCATGGAGGCCTCCACACTGGGCTTTGCGTTCTCCTGCAAAGTCTCCTTGCCGCCAACGCTGTTCAGGATTTCCTGGGTCAGCTTCTCCCCTCCGATCATGCGCATATAGGCCTTGTCTCCCGGCAGCATAGCCGTGCCGTCGTAGGCCCTTGTCAGCACATTCAGCGCGAGTTTTTTGTTCTGAATGCCTCGCTGCCCTTCCAGGTACTTTTCGGCCGCCTTTCGGAATTCCGCCGTCTCCGCGCCTCTGGCTTCCCGTCCTGCCTGCTGGGCGATCTGAGTTGCCACCTTTCCGGTCCGGTAGGTGTTCCTCACAGAGTTATCACCGACGCTTGCATTGTGTGCCACCTCGGCAGCCGCCTTTTGCAGCTTGGCCCGCTTCTTCTCGTTGGTCAGGCTCGCCGCCTGCTCCTGCAGGTCCACAGCCCGCCCGTTTTCCAGCAACTGGCTTCCGACGGCGTAATTGCCCACGGTACTGTGAACACGATTCACGCCGCTGCTGAGCGCCTGACCGCCAGCCGTCATAGCCCCCGCAGAGATTGCGCCGCCGTAACCGGCCCATACAATGTCCTGGATGTTGTCCAGCGTGGCCCGCTGCCGGGCCTCCTGTTCCGTCATGCCCTGGGCCATATATTCCCGGGTCGCCGTCTCCGTGTCGCTGTTCTTGCCCATAACAATGCCGTCCCACAGGATATTGCCGATTTCCGTGAACACCTCTTCGGAGGCCTCCACACCCATCTGAACCGCCAGCTTCTTGGTGAACTCTTTCAGCGTTGTAGCCGGATTGTCCAGAATGTTGGTAAAAAAAGCCTCCATAGAAACGTCTTCAAACAGTGCTTCCAGAACGCCAGAGCCGATGGCCCCCAGGGCAATCTGTGCGGTGGTTGCTCCTTTCAGCTGCATTTCCTGTGCCCGGTCTGCAAAAGCGCCCAGGCCCATAACGGTGGTGTAGCCGCCCACGTGCATATCAAAAGGCCCCACAGGAATTCCAAGGCCCTGGCCAAAGAACTTGCCGCCCGCCACGCTGTCCACGCCGCTCATAAACGCCTGGAAGGTCTGGTTTGCAAATTCTCCCGCCTTTGCGGCGAATGCCTCACCGTACTTGTCCGCCAGCTGGTCTTCCGTCCAGTCGCCGATATCCTGCCCCACAGTGCCCCGGACATAGGAAGCGTACCGCTTGAAAAGCCCGCTGCTGCTGTAGGGGTTCTTCCGGCCTGCAATCAGATCTGCCGTAGTGCCCATGGCCGCAGGGATCGCTCCCAGCAGGTTGGCCCCCACGCTCGCCGCCACCATGCCGGTCTTCTCCAGCGCACTGGCGTTCTCAATACCCTGCACCATTCCGGCCTCATTCCGCCGGGAAAGCTCAATGTACATGTCGTCCAGGTACTGGTTGGCGGCCTCCTGACCCTGTTTTCCCTTGATGTAGTAGTAGGTCTCCACCTCGTTGTCCGTCAGGAGATCCCAGTACCCGTCATTGCCAGCCATAACGACGTTGTTCAGCTGCACGTTGGAACTGTTCACGGCGTCCTGTTTCTGTTCTGGTGTCAAACTCCGCCACAGACCCAGCCGGTCCTCCGCCACAGGCTCCGTGTCGCTGGTATACCGGAGTTCCCCGGGAACATAGTCCGCCCGCTGTGCCTGGGCGTCCTGCGCGGCCTGTTCCTCGTTCTTCTTGTTCTCCCAGTCTACAATACTTTCATATCCTGGTCCCGTATAGCTAGTGTCCGTCCCCTTGGCCGCCGCAGCGTCCCCGGCATACTGGTCGATTTTTCCCCAGGTGGCGTTGTAGGCATCCATTCGGTTCCTTGCCCCAAGGAGGCTGTTCTCCGCATCGGTCATTCGCTTTTTTGCAGCCTGCCATTTTTCGGTGAGGTCCTTGTCATATTCGTCAATGGTGAAACTCCTGTAGCGGTCATCCATAGCCCGCCACTCGGAATCAACCTGTTCAAATTCCTTCTTCGCTGCCGTATACTCCGCCAGCGCCCGCTGGGATTCCTGCGCATCCTTCTGGCTCTGCTGTTTCCGGATATCCCGTGCCTCACTGTCGCTCAGCCCCCAACTCTCAGGGGAATAGCCCACGCCAAAATTCTCATACCCGCTTCTCTGCCGGTCATAGTCGTCACTGTCCCGGAATTTGGAATAGTACCCGTTTAGCTCCTGCATTTGCTTGTTGTAGCCCAGAAGCATATTCCGGTAGTCCGTCATTCCGCTTTTGTCGCCCTCATAGGCATCGTACTCCCGCAGTAGCGCGTTGATTTCCAGGCCGTTCCCACCGGTCACGTCCGCACTCCAAGCGCCGTTTCGATTCGCGTTTACGCTGTCCACCCTTTGCAGCACATCCCATACTCTCTGATTGTAGTCCTGGGCAGGGGAGACCGCCTGTGTCCCGCCCTGCTTCTTGCTCATGAACTGCTGGTATGTGCTCATCAGGCCGCTGCCGGAATTCTCCTTCTGGGTTTCCTGCTTCTGCGGTTCGCTCTGGCCGCCGTGGGTGTTTTTCTCTTTGAACTTCTGATATGTCGAAAGCAGTGCCATATTGTCCTCTCCTTATCACTTGCCGGAACTGGCATGCATATATTTTGTGCTCCATTTGCGGATATCCGCCGCCGTTGCGCCGTTCTGCTTGGCCTCCTGGGCAAAGTAGTACAGTTCCTTCTGCGTTGCTCCGTTTCTGGCCATATCCGCATACTGCTCTTCCAGTGTCTTCGGACCGCCTGTGCCGCCGGAGGAACCGCCGGAGCCTCTTCCTCTTCCGCCTCCACCGCTGCTCGGTGCCGCCGCCATCGGCGCATAACTGGGCACATACGCCGGATGCAGCTTGTCCCACTGGTCCCGGGTCATACCCGCCCCCCGCAGCTCGTCATCCGTGGGGGTGTAGCCCTTCGCCGCCAGCTCCGCCAGCCTTGCATACATGGTGTTGCTGATGCTCATAGCCTGGCTCAGTTCTGTGTCGGCCCGCCCGGAAAGGTAGCTTCTGTCCGTGTTCCACTGGTTGAGCCGGTCGCCCCAGCGCCCATAGTCTGTGGCGTCTGCGTCCTTCAGAACGCTGTACTTTTCCTTTTCCAGCGTGGCGTCACGGTCATACTTGTCCAGTGCCAGCTGGTACAGCTCCGGAATTTTGTCCGTCAGCCCCTGCATATACTGCCCATAGGCCTGCTGCCCCACGTTCTGGGCGTAGGTGTTCCCGTAGCCGCCGGTCAGCGCCGCAGCCTGCCCCATGGTGTCCCGCATGGCCTGCCGGCCCATCTGGGTGTACCGGTCCTTGTACTGCTGGTACAGGGCGTCACCGTTCACATCGTACTGGAAGGGCTTCCTGTCCGTGATGTTCTGCATCACCCGGTCAATCTGTCCCTGATACTTGCTCTGGTATGCCCCCGGCTTGGTGGTCAGGTGGCTGTCCAGCGCCGCCTGGCTCTGCTGCAGCCGGTCAAGGTAGCTGCTGTCATAGAGTTCCTTTTTCTTCGTGGTGTCTGCCATAGTATCCTCCTTTGCAAAAGGCCGCAGCTTTCGCCGCGGCCCGTATTTCACATTTTCTAAAACCGCTCGTCTTCCCACTCCGGCTGCGCCCCGTCCAGCCCGTCAATAGGGCCGGGGTCGTAGCCCAGATAATCCAACAGGTTTTGGACTTGCCGGATAGTCATCCTATCACCACCCCATACTTCGCCAAAATGGCAATAATATCCTCCGTCAGGACTTTTTTCAACTGGCCGGGCGGTAGCTTGGCAAAGGCCGTCGCAATGGCTCTCATGTCCTGCTCTCCATCCTCGGCGGCGCGGATTTCCACCAGCCGCTTTTGTGCTCCGTTACTCCACTTCTTCATCCGGCTTCACCTCCAAAATGGTCAGGGCGTTCTGCATGTCCGCGCCCTCGGCCTTCATTTCCGTGATTTTCGCAATGATTCTCTGTTTCCGTTCTTCGATTGTCATCATGTCACCCCCAGTGCAGTTTCAATTTCTGACAGGGCGGCTTCATACTCAGCATTCTGGGCCTCCAGCTTGGCGGCGCGCTCCCGCTCATAGGCCCGTTGGGCTGCGTCCAGCTCCGCCCAGGGCTTCCAGGGAGTAATCATTTCGCCGGAATACACCGTGCCGTCCGCTGC
>OLSN01001736.1_pt1 | contig 17680 bp, 17 predicted proteins | sample 1672411 | NCBI WGS metagenome assembly OLSN01 (sample SAMEA3136683, study PRJEB25190) | human gut metagenome | biome: human gut; feature: human-associated habitat; material: faeces | place: Austria | collected 2013 | reverse complement strand
GCTGCTTGAACAATTTTTACTTCAAAATATTGTCTAACTTTTGGGGGTCACTTCAGTTCTAACGCACTGGCTGGCTTTCTCCTTATAAATTTGGTTACAATTTAGGACTCTACGCCCAGTACCACAGCATTAACGGCTTCTTCCAAATCAACCACCAGGCTGCGTTTGGCAAAACCCAAAGTGGTATCATTCAGCGTCACCAGGCAATTCTCACCATCGTACTGGTAAGCACACAGCGTCAGGGTGGGGTAGTCGGTGTTGTCGAGGTGTACCGTCAGGGCAATCTCCTGCTTCTTGTCGCTCGTCTCGGTGTTGTATTCGGCAATATCCAGGCCATCCACGGCGGACTTGATATCGTCAAAGTCCACTTCCTCGCCATCCAGCGTGTACTTGCTGCCCTTTCAGTTTCTTGCGCAAAAAGCCAATGTACACTTCTACATTGTTTTCTACGGCATCGGAGTCAAAGCCCCACACATGGGTCAGGATGCTTTCCTTCGGGGTGTTGTTCTCCCCGGCCTGCATCAGCAGGCGCATCACATCAAATTCTTTGGCGGAAAGCCGCATCTTTTTCTCGCCGCAGGTCAGCGTGTCGGCATCCAGGTCCAGCGTGGTGTTGCCAAAGACCAGCCGGTCCACCTGCCCGCCCTGCCGCCGCAGCAGCGCCCGGATACAGGCCAATAGTTCCACAATGTCAAACGGCTTCGTCAGGTAGTAGTCCGCTCCGGCGTTCAGCCCCTCGATGCGGTCAGGCAGGTCGGATTTGGCCGTCAGCATCAAGATGGGCACGGTGCAGCGCTTTTGCCGCACCTGACGCGCCACGGCGTAGCCGTCCATGTCGGGCATCATCACGTCCAAAATCAGCAGATCATAAATGCCGGTCTCGGCATACTCGGCTCCGGACACGCCGTCGAAAGCGGTCTCCACGGTAAAACCTTTTCGTTCCAGCAGCGTTTTTAGGGATTCCGCCAGCAGTTTTTCATCTTCTACAATCAGCACACGCATCGTCAGCACCTCACTTTATGCCGCTATTGTACCGCACGAAGCTGAAAAGAAGCTGAAAATTTGGTGTGAAAAGTGTGGAAATGGCAGGAAACAAGAGATCCGACGCTTCACACAGGCGGGTACGCCTGCCCAGTTAAGAATCGGCTGTCCTTCCCATAAAAATCATTGTATTTGTAAGCAAAACACCTGCGCAAACCAAACTTTCGTAAGAATTGCCCAAAAAGCCTTGCACTTTTTGCATAGTCTGCTATAATGGCACTATCATCACAGAACACGAACGGGACAAAGGGGTCGCGTACTTGCAAAAGTACAGCGGCCCCTTTCCGTTACGCACAAAGGCGTGCAGCACTTTACATCGGTGCCGCGCGCCTTTTGTTTTGGATGGTGGGAGAGTTCCCTGTAGAACAGGAAAAGAACAGAAAGAGAGGGTCACACAATGAAAAAGCGTAATCGAGTTCTTGCACTTACTATGGCAGCTGCCATGTCGGCCAGCCTGTTAGCAGGCTGCGGTTCCAGCACCCAGCAGGGTGGGGCGGCTGCTTCCAGTGAGGCTTTGGCCAGCACCACCGCCGCAGCGGATGGCGAGGAAGATAACATCATTCGTGTGGGCGTTGTCTGCTCCATGACCGGCGGCTCCGCCATCTACGGTGAGGGCGCACAGAACGCCATTGATATGGCCGTTGAGGAGATCAACGGCGGGGACTCCGGCTATAAGATTGAAATCGTCAACGGCGGTAAGGTCGCTGACGATGCCAAGGACGCCAAGCAGGCGATGAATGCCTACAACAAGGTCATGGCGGATTCGCCCGAGGCCATCGTCGGCAGCTTCTTCTCCTCGGTCACACTGCCCATGGCAGAGCAGGCCTCCAAGGACGGTATGCTGCTTCTGGCGACCGGCGCAACCAACGCCGATGTCACCTTAAAAGGCGACACCATCTTCCGCAACTGCTTCATCGACCCGTATCAGGGCAAGATGGCGGCACTGTTTGCCAAGGATAAGGGCTTTACCAAGGTGGCAGTCATCTACGCCAAGGACGATGACTACTCCAACGGCCTGAAGGATGCATTTATTGAAAACTGCGAGGCCAACGGCATTGAGGTTGCCTACACTGGTGAGTGCATGACCACCGACACCGATTATTCTTCGCAGGCGGCACAGGCCGTGGCCAGCGGTGCAGAGCTTTTGTATTATCCCTGCTTCCTCGACACCGTTCCGCTGCTGGTTGGTGCAGCCCGCAATGCAGGCTTTACCGGTGCCATCATGGGTGGTGACGGCTGGGATGGTTCCGACACGACCGGTCTTGCCGCACAGTTTGAGGATTGCTACTTTACGAACCACTACTCCAGCGAGGATACAGCCCCGGCTGTCCAGAACTTCGTGCAGAAGTACACGGAAAAGTACGGCACCGAAAGCCTGAACGCCTGTGCAGCGCTGTATTATGACGCTATGTACATGCTGGTGCAGGCCGCCGAGAATGCAGGTGGCACCGACACGGCCAGCCTTGTCAAGGGCATGACCGGCATGAGCTTTACCGGTGTCGGCGGCGACATCACGCTGGACGAGAACGGCGACGCTATCAAGAGCATTGCCGTCAACACCTTCGTGGACGGCGCGGTCAAGTGGACCGAAACGCTTGGCTCAGACGGCGCGGTCGTTTCCAAGGCAGACTAAAAGAGAATATATCGCACCTCGGCGGGGGAAAACCACCCCCGCCCCTGTGTGTTTAGAAAAGGGGAATGGACCACAATGACTTTCTCACTGTTTTTTCAAAGTTTGATAAACGGTCTGAACCAGGGCGCGATCTACGCACTGATTGCCCTGGGCTACACAATGGTTTACGGCATCATCCGCATGATCAACTTCGCCCATGGTGATTTTATCATGATCGGTGCCTACACACTGTTTTATACCATCCCGCTTATGGTCAACGCGGGTATGCCCGCCTGGCTGGCGGTCATCATCGCCATTGCGGTCTGTGCCGTGGTCGGCGTGCTGGTCGAGATTTTGGCTTACCGCCCGGTGCGCAAGGCCGGCCCTATGTCCGCCCTGATTACGGCCCTGGCCATGAGCATCTTTTTGGAAAACCTGGCCATGGTGCTGTTCGGCGCCAAGCCCCATAACGTGCAGGCCATCTTCAGCCTGCCCACCATCACGGTCGGCACTGTGGCGCTGCCGTTGAACGTGCTGCTCACCATCGCCATCGGCCTGGGCATCATGATCGCCTTGCAGCTTTTTGTTAAGAAAACCAAGCTCGGCAAAGCGATGCGCGCCGTGCCGCAGGATAAGGACGCGTCCACTCTCGTGGGCATCAACGTCAACAAGATCATCACCACAACGTTTGCCATCGGTTCCGGTCTGGCAGCGGTGGCGGCGCTTATGTACTGCGCCACCTATCCCCGCGTCACCAACGATATGGGTTCGATGATGGGCATGAAAGCCTTCATTGCAGCCGTCCTCGGCGGCATCGGCATCATCCCCGGTGCGATGCTGGGCGGTATCCTGATTGGTCTGATTGAGATTTTTGTCAAGCTGTTTGCCCCCGGTTGGTACGAGGCTGTGACCTACGGGACCCTGATCGTCATCCTGCTGGTCAAACCTTCCGGCATCCTGGGCAAGAACGTCGGCGAGAAAGTGTAAGGGAGCGTGAACAAAATGACGAAACGACGGCTGGCCGCCTATGGCCTGAACTTGGTTGGCGTCGCGCTGCTGTATGCGCTGATCACGCTGGCATTTACCTTTAACGCTTTTGGCAAAAGCACTACCTACATCCAGGGCATCTGCACCACCGCCTGCTATACCATTATCATGGTCACGTCGTTGAACCTGGTGGTTGGCTTTATGGGCGAGTTCTCGATGGGCCACGCGGGCTTTGTCTCGGTGGGGGCCTATGTTTCCGCTATCGTTTCCGGTGCGTTGGCCGGGCATGGCCTGTCGGACTTGGCGTTGCTGCTGGTCGCTATTTTGGTGGGCGGCCTGGCCGCCGGCATCATGGGCGTGGCCGTCGGCATCCCGGCGCTGCGCCTGCGGGGCGACTACCTCGCCATCGTCACAATGGCTTTTGCCGAGATCATCCGCGTCTGCTTCTGCAACTTTTCCATCACCGGCGGCGGCAAAACGATGAGCGGCATCCTCAAGCTTTCTACCTTTGACCGTGCGTTCTGGATTATGGTCGTCTGCGTGACCGTCATGTTCCTGTTTGTACGCAGCCGCTTCGGTCGCACCGTGCAGGCCATCCGCGAGGATTATATCGCGGCCTCGGCCTCCGGTATCAACGTCACCTATTATAAGGTTCTTACCTTCGCCATTTCGGCCTTCTTTGCAGGCATTGGCGGCGGCGTTTACGCCCATTACATGACCGCCATGATCCCCACCAACTTCAACTTTAACTATTCGGCAGAGCTGCTCTCCGAGGTCATCATCGGCGGCACCGGCTCGCTGACTGGCTCCATCATCGGCGCGGCGTTCCTGTCCAGTCTGCCGGAGCTGATGCGTGATTTCTCCACCTACCGCATGCTGGCCTACTCGATCGTGCTGGTGCTGGTCATGCTCTTCCGTCCCGGCGGTATCTTTGGCCGGTGGGAGTTCAGCCTGAACCGCCTGCTGGACGGTATCCGTCACCCCAAAGAAAAAGCTGCGAAAGGAGCGTGACCCTCTATGGCAGCACCCGTATTGAAAGCGCAACACCTGGGCATCCAGTTCGGCGGCTTAAAAGCCGTGGATGATTTTAATATGGAAATCGGAGAGTCCGAGCTGGTCGGGCTTATCGGTCCCAACGGCGCCGGCAAGACTACCGTGTTCAACCTTATCACCGGCGTCTATAAGCCTACCGAGGGCTCGTTCTACCTTTGCGGCGAGCGGATGGACGGCAAAAAGACCTACCAGATCGTCCACGCAGGCATTGCCCGCACCTTCCAGAACATTCGCCTGTTCAAAAAAATGACGGTCATCGAGAATGTCAAGACCGCCATGCAGGCCCACACCACCTACAGCCTGACCGATGCCATCTTCCGCACCAAAAAGTACTGGCAGCAGGAGGCCGAGATCACCGAGCGGGCCAAAGAACTGCTCAAAGTCGTCCACCTTTCCGGCAAGGAAGACCTGGAGGCCGACAACCTGCCCTATGGTGAGCAGCGCCGCCTGGAGATCGCCCGTGCGCTGGCCACCGATATGAAGCTGCTGCTCCTCGATGAACCGGCGGCGGGCATGAACCCCACCGAGACCGAGGAACTGCTGGAGATCATCAACTATATCCGCAATGAATTTAAAGTGTCCGTCCTGCTGATCGAGCATGATATGAGCCTGGTCATGAAGATCTGTGAGCGCATCCAAGTGCTGGATTTCGGCACCACCATCGCCTCCGGCACACCGGAGCAGATCGCCAACGACCCCCATGTCATCGAGGCTTATCTGGGCAAGGACGAGCCGGAGGAGGCCGCCAATGCTTGAGATCAAAGACCTGCATGTCAACTACGGTGCCGTCCACGCACTGAACGGCGTATCCATGACGGTAAACGACGGTGAGATCGTCTCCCTCATCGGTGCCAACGGCGCGGGTAAAACCACCACGCTGCGCACCATCACCGGGCTGGAAAAGGCCGCCAGCGGGTCCATCACCTTTGATGGCCACGACCTGCGCAAGACCGAACCCAGCAAGATCATTACGCTAAAGCTGGCGCATGTGCCGGAAGGACGGCACATCTTCCCCCAGATGACGGTGGAAGAGAACCTGGAGATGGGAGCTTTCACGGATCCTGCCGATATGGCCAAAACGATGGCCGATGTCTACGAGCGGTTCCCCCGCTTGAAAGAGCGCAAACGCCAGCTGGCAGGCACCCTTTCCGGCGGTGAGCAGCAGATGCTGGCCGTGGGCCGCGCCCTGATGGGAAAGCCCAAGATGATGCTGATGGATGAGCCGTCTATGGGCCTGTCCCCGCTGCTTGTCAAGGAGATTTTCGAGATCATCAAGGAAGTCAACAAACAGGGCATCACGATCCTGCTGGTGGAGCAGAACGCTAAAATGGCGCTGGCCATCTCGGACCGCGCCTACGTGTTGGAGACCGGCACCATCACCATCGAAGGCGACGCCCAGCAACTGCTGAATGATCCCCGTGTGAAAAAGGCCTACCTGGGCCAGTAAAGGAGGGCACGCCATGTATCCGAATTATCCCTACTTCGCCGTGGCCATCACCCGCACCTGCGGGTCGGGCGGCGGCAGTTACATCGGCAAAAGGCTGGCGAAGGATTTTGACATTGATCTCTACGACCGCAAGCTGCTGCGCCTGGCAGCCGAGGACAGCGGCATCAACGAAAAGATCTTTGCCGCCGCCGATGAAAACACCAGGAAAACGCTACTCTACCGCGTATCCCAGCATGTCTACGACGGCAGCTTTATCCCACCGGAGAGCGGCAACTTCATCAGCGACCAAAACCTGTTCAACTACCAGGCCAAGGTCCTGCGGGAACTGCTGAACGATGAAAGCTACATCTGTGTGGGCCGCGCGGCAGACTTTGTACTGAAGGATAAGCCCAATGTCCTCACCGTCTACATCGATGCCCCTTACGAGGACCGCATCGACCGGGAGATGAAGCGCCAGGGCATCGGCCGCAGCCAGGCCATCCGCTACATCGACAAGCTGGACCACTACCGGGAGAGCTACTACAAATATCACACCGGCCGCCAGTGGAAGCGGGTAGAAAACTACGACCTCTGCCTGGACAGCGCCGCCATTGGGCTGGACAACTGCGTAGAGGTCATCAAAAAAGTCATCGAGCTGAAATTTGGGGTGAAATGCCCGCAGTAAAACTTGGGAAAACGCCCGCTATCATAAAACAGGGGAGGAAAGAGTTATGGAAGCACTTGCATATTACGATGGAAAGATCGGCACGCCGGAAGAATTGATGGTTCCGTTCAACGACCGCGTACATTTCTTTGGCGATGGCGTCTATGATGCCACCGTCGGTGCCAATGGCAAGGTGTACCTGATGCAGGACCACCTCGACCGCTTCTACACCAGTGCCAAGGCGCTGGATATTCACATCCCGATGCCGAAAGAGGAACTGGGCAAGCTGCTGACCGACCTGCTGGCCAAGGTGGATGGCACCACCCACTTCGTCTACTGGCAGGTCACCCGCGGCGTTGAGACCCGCAACCACGTCTACGCCGAGGATCTGCCCGGCAAGCTGTGGGTGTCCATCCGACCCAACCACCTGAACGATCCCGATGTGCCCATCAAGCTGGACACCGCCGAAGACACCCGTTTTTATCACTGCAACATCAAAACGCTGAACCTGCTGCCCAGCGTAGTTGCCGCCCAGCACGCCAAGCGCATCGGCGTACAGGAGACCGTGTTCCATCGTGGCGACATCGTGACCGAGTGTGCTCACTCCAACGTGTCTATCCTGAAAGATGGTGTCTTCTACTCCCACCCCAACGATGAGTTCATCCTGCGGGGCATCGCCAAGACCCACATGATCCAGGCCTGCTACCGGCTGGGCATCACGGTCATGGAAAAGTGCTTTACGTTGGATGATTTGAAAAATGCCGATGAAATTATTGTGACATCCTCCTCCAACTTCTGCCTGCATGCCTGCGAGGTGGATGGTCAGTCTGCAGGTGGCAAGGACCCCGCCATGCTCAAGGCCATCCAGGACGAGGTGCTGCGCGAGTACTTTACCTACACCGGAAAAACCACCGTGGTAGATTGAACAGGGGGTGGACCGTATGACCCGCGATGAACTGGAAAAACGCAATGTAGGCGAAAACCTCGATGCGCTGATGAACCTCGACCCCCGCGGCTACGGTGTCTGCCGCATTTTGTATGCAGGCAGCCGCGCCTTTACTGGCGAGCCGCTGACGATGCACGCCGCCCAGGTGTTGTACGACAGCGTAAAAGAAAACGACCTGGTGTACATTTTGGTTGGATTTGTTCTGCTGCCACATCGTGTGCCGGAGATGGACGGCACGGTCAGCGCCATGCTGCTGGCCCGCGCACTGGTCATGGCATTCAACGCCAAGCCGGTCATCGTCTGCCCCAGCGACAGTGTGCAGGCCATTGAAAAGTGCGCCGCCGTGGTAGGCCTGCATATTTACGAAGACCTGGACACCGTGCAGGAATTGCCACTGAGCATGGGCGTGGTGGCCTTTACTAAGGATAAGGCCGCCGCCTCCGCCCAGGCCGCCGAGCTGGCCGCCCGTAAACCTGCGGCGGTCGTCTCGGTGGAAGCCAGCGGTGCCAACACTTTGGGCGTTTACCACAATGCCGTGGGCAAGGATGTGACCGAGATGCAGGCCAAGAGTGAAGCCCTCTGGGATCTGCTGCGTACCCAGGGCGTGCCCAACATTGCCATTGGCGATCTGGGCAACGAGATCGGCATGGGCACCATTGCTGACCACATCAAAAAGTACGTGCCCTTTACCGACAAAGGCGAGTGCCAGTGCGGCTGCGGCGAGGGCATTTTAAGCGCCACCAAAGCCGATAACATCATCACGGCCACCTGTTCTGACTGGGGATGCTACGGGTTGATGGCGGCGCTGGCGTACCTTAAAAAAGATATGGAGATTCTGCACCACGAGGAGATGGAATCCGAAGTGATGCGGGTGGCTGCGCGCAATGGTTTTATCGATATGACCGGCTCGCTGCTGCCGGGCATCGACGGTTTCAGCACCCGGATGAACGTGGGCATCGTCAGTTTGATGCGCCAGTGCACGGCCTACGCGGTGCGGTTCTCCCACAACTCGGATCACTGGTTCGGCCCGGTGCTGGCAAAGCATTTCTTTGATTGATTTCGCGGAAAGGGGGCGGCGGCCATGCTGCCGTTTACGGTACACCCGGTGGGGGACAGCGCCCTGCTGGCAGTTTTTACGCAGCGCATTGCGCCGGAGATCGGCGCGGCCGTGGCGGCGCTGAACACCCGCGTTCTGTCCGCCAACATCTCCGGCGTGGACGAGACCGTGCCCGCCTTTGCCTCGCTGATGGTCACCTACGACCCATTGGTGACCGACTATGATGCCGTGGCCGCCGCCATGCAAAAGCTGGCCGATGTCCCTGATGCGGACAGCACCGCCGAGAACGGCAAGCTTGTCACGATCCCTGTCTGCTATGGCGGCGAGTTTGGCCCCGACCTGCCCTTTGTGGCCCGGCACGCGGGTCTGACCGAGCAGGAGGTCGTCGCCCTGCACACCGGGCGGGATTACCGCATTTATATGCTGGGCTTTCTGCCCGGCTTCCCGTATCTGGGCGGGCTGGATGAACGGCTGTTTACACCGCGGTTGGGTACGCCGCGCACAGCGATCCCTGCTGGATCAGTGGGGATCGGCGGCGAACAGACCGGCATCTATCCCATTGTCAGCCCGGGCGGCTGGCAGCTCATCGGCCGCACGCCGCTCAAATTGTTTGACCCGGCTGCGGGCACGCTGCCCTATGCGGCGGGCGACCGCATCCGGTTTACGCCCATCACAAAAGCAGAATTTAATGCCCTGGCGCAAAAGGAGGGGGCGGTATGAGCCTGAAAGTGCTGGACCCCGGTCCGCTGACTACCGTGCAGGACGCAGGCCGCACCGGCTATGCCGCCAAAGGCTATCGCGTCTGCGGCGCGGCGGACAGCTACGCCTACCGTTTGGGTAACATGCTGATCGGCAACGCGCCGGGCGCGGCGGTGCTGGAATGTACCCTGCGGGGCGCAGCCCTGCAATTTGAAACTGACACCGTTTTTGCCTTAACCGGGGCCGTAAGCCCTGCCGCACTGGACGGTGTACCCGTGCCGTACTACGCACCGCTGTATGCCAAAGCGGGCAGTACGCTGCAAATGGGCATGGCATCCACCGGCCTGCGCAGTTATCTTGCCGTGGGCGGCGGCATAGCCACCCTGCCGGTGCTGGGTAGCCGCGCCACCGATTTGAAATGCTGCATCGGCGGGTTGGATGGCCGCAAGCTGGCCAAAGGAGATACCCTGCCTACCGGGCTGTGTGATACGACGACCTTATGGCAAAAAATCATCACCTGCCATCTGGACCGCCCCTTGCAAGATGCGTGTATCACCACCGCCCTGCATCCCGTGCGCACACTTGGTACGCAAACTTTTCCGTTGCTGCGCACCGTGCCCGGCCCGCAGGATGCCGCTTTTACCTCCGCTGGCCTGCACATCTTTACCCATAGTGTGTACCAGCTGACTCCTAACTGTGACCGCATGGCCTGCAAGCTGGCCGGGCCTGCCATCGAGATGAAACAAGGCGCGGACATCCTGTCCGACGGCATCGCGGCAGGCTCGGTACAAATTTCTGCCGACAGCCAACCCATTGTGATGCTGACCGACCACCAGACCACCGGCGGTTACGCCAAGATTGCCACCGTCATCTCGGCCGATCTGCCCGTACTGGCCCAGCTGCGCCCGGGGCAGGCGGTGGCCTTTGCTTTCGTCTCCCCCGCCCAGGCTGTCCGAGCCGCCCGCCGGCAGGCGGCAATTTTACAGCAAATTGCCGCGCGCCTACTATAAATAAAGAGGTGAATCCCCATGACCTATTCCGCCGCCACCCCCGCCGAGGTCCGCGCCTTGATTCGCACGAGCCAGCTCACGGCCCCCACCACCGGCTACTGCGATGGCTACGCTCAGGGAAATCTGGTGGTGCTGCCTAAAGCGCTGGCGTGGGACTTCCTGCTGTTTTGCCAGCGCAACCCCAAGGCCTGCCCGCTGCTGGAAGTGGCCGATGCCGGGCAGCGCAGCTTTTCCCAGTTTGCGCCGGGCAGCGATATTGCCCGCGACATCCCGCGCTACCGCATTTACCGAAACGGCGAGCTGGCCGAGGAAACCACCGATGTGACGCACTATTTTGAAGAACGGAACGATTTGGTCAGTTTCCTCATCGGGTGCAGCTTCTCTTTTGAGTCGGCGCTTCTCGAAGCTGACATCCCCGTGCGCCAGATCGAAGAGGGCGTCAACGTACCTATGTACAATACGAACATTCCCTGCACACCGGCGGGGGTGTTCAGCGGCAATATGGTGGTCAGCATGCGGCCTATCCCGTATGCCCAGGTGCCCGCAGCGGTGGCCATCACGGCGGGCATGCCCCGCGTCCACGGCGCGCCAGTTCAAATTGGTACGCCCGAAGCCATCGGCATCACCGACCTGGCTCACCCGGACTATGGCGACGCCGTCACCATCCGCCCCGGAGAAACGCCGGTGTTCTGGCCCTGCGGAGTCACGCCCCAGGCAGTGGTCATGCACTCCAAACCGGCGTTTTGCATCACCCACGCGCCGGGACACATGTTTATCACCGATGTCAAAAATACCGCGCTGAAATTTTAAAGGGGGCTTTACAATGCCATCCATTGATTTGAACTGTGATCTGGGCGAAAGCTTTGGCGCCTACACCATCGGCATGGATGCCGAGATTCTGCCCTACATTACCTCGGCCAACATTGCCTGCGGTTTTCACGCAGGCGACCCGTCCGTCATGCAAAAAAGCGTGTTGCTGTGCAAAAAGTATGGTGTGCAGGTGGGTGCCCATCCCGGCCTGCCGGATCTGCAGGGCTTCGGCCGCCGCAAAATGGCGATTTCGCCCGCCGAGGCGGAGGCGGACGTGATGTACCAAATCGGCGCACTAAAGGCCTTCTGCGAAGCAGCCGGTGTGCCGCTGCACCACGTCAAACCCCATGGTGCGCTGTACAATATGGCCGCCAAGGACCCTGCGCTGGCCGCGGCCATCTGCCGTGCGGTGCAGGCCGCGGCCCCCGGTGCGGTGCTGCTGGCGCTCTCCGGCAGTGAGATGGTCAAGGCCACCCACGCCATCGGTTTGCCCGTGGCCAGCGAGGTGTTCGCTGACCGCGGCTATAAGCCGGACGGCACCCTCGTGCCCCGCGGAACCCCCGGTGCGATGATTACGGACGAGGACACCGCCATTGCGCGGGTGCTGCAAATGGCCAAACAGGGTACCGTCCAGGCAGACGATGGCAGCACGGTGGCGCTGCAGGCCGATTCAGTCTGTGTCCATGGCGATGGCCCCAAGGCGCTGGCCTTTGTGCAAAAGATCTCCGCCGCCCTGCCCGCCGCTGGGGTAGAGATTAAAGCGTTTTAATATATTCTGCGCCGGTCTGCACAGGCCGACGCTTTTCTTTTTATCCGTTATGCCCTTGCACTTCCCCGCACATTGTGTTATACTTGCTACCGTAAAACTGAATACGACAGCAGGTGCCTTTTGATGCTGCATTTTGCGCATAGAAAAGGGTAAAAGGGAAGCAGGTGCAAATCCCGCACGATCTCGTCACTGTGATAAGGGAGCCTGCCGCCAGGGTGCTTTTGCATCGGTCACTGGGTGTTTACCCGGGAAGGCGGCGGTGGGCGTTGATCTTTCAGCCAGGAAACCTGCCTGCTGCCGGGTACGGGGGCAAACGCCCCAGATCACGAGGAATTGGTTGTACCGTAAAGAACCTGTTAAAAGCACGGGGCCTTTTGTGTTGCCATTCTGCATGCAAAAGGCCTCGTTTTTTAGTGGGCCTACTCTGGTGTACGCCTTTTTGTGTCTGCGGTCGTCCTGCCCTGTACCGCCCATCGGTTATAATAAGAAAGGAAGCAGGACACATGAGAAGAATCAACTGGAAAAAGCACGCCGCTGTGGCAACCGCCCTGGCTCTGTCCACCGCACTGCTGGCTGGCTGTGGCAGCACCGCCGCTTCTTCTGACAGCGTGGCCGAAAGCACCGCCGTCAGCGAGAGCACCGCAGAGGAAGCCGAAGAAGGAGATGCTGACGAGGTGGCCGCAAAGAACTGCGCAGACCTGATCGACGCCATCTACGTGCAGGAGCGCACCGATGACACCGACGCCCAGTGCGAAGCCGCCAAGGCTGCCTGGGATGCCCTGACCGACACCCAGAAGGAAATGGTCGAGGGTGAGAACGCTGACCCCGAGTACTTCGGCCGCGACACCGGCGACGCCAGCAAGGACGACCCCCGCAACGAAGATGAAATCGGCGAGAACGAGCTGCTGGTCGTCAGCTTTGGCACCTCTTTCAACGGCAGCCGCGCGGCCGACATCAAGGGCATCGAGGATGCTCTGCAGGCCGCTAACCCGGATTGGTCCGTCCGTCGCGCCTTCACCGCCCAGATCATCATCAACCATGTCCAGGCCCGTGACGGCGAGAAGATCGACAACATGGAGCAGGCCCTCGACCGCGCTGTTGCCAACGGTGTCAAGAACCTGGTCGTCCAGCCCACCCATTTGATGCACGGCGCCGAGTACGACGAGATGTGCGAAGCCATCGACGAATACAAGGATAAGTTCGAGAGCGTTTCCATCGCCGAGCCCCTGCTGGGCGAGGTTGGCGCTGATGCCACCGTCATCAACGAGGATAAGGAAGCCGTAGCCACCGCCATCACCACCGAGGCCGTCAAGACCGCCGGTTATGAGGATGCCGCTGCTGCTGCCGCCGATGGCACCGCTTTCGTGTTCATGGGCCATGGCACTTCCCACACCGCCAAGGTCAGCTACAGCCAGATGCAGACCACCATGGAGACCCTGGGCTATGACAACGTCTTCATCGGCACCGTTGAGGGCGAGCCGGAGGACACCGCCTGTGAGGCTGTCATCGAGAAAGTCAAGGAAGCTGGTTATACCAAGGTCGTCCTGCGCCCGCTGATGGTCGTTGCCGGTGACCACGCCAACAATGATATGGCCGGTGCGGACGAGGATTCTTGGCTGAGCCAGTTCAACGCCGCTGGCTGCTTTGACAGCGTCGACACCCAGATTGCCGGTCTGGGCGAGATTGCTGACATCCAGCAGATCTACGTTAATCACACCAAGGCCGCCATGGATGCCCTGAACGGCTGATTTTTTACGGCAACACCGCACAATTCCCGCCCTTCGGGCTTAAGCATCGCTCCGGCAGCTGCAAAGCACAATCTGCGTTGCAAAAATGCTCGAGAATACACAAAGTATTCTCTGCGCTTTTTGCTTAGCAGCTTGCACTTTTCGCTTGCCGTATCGGCACTTAGAATTATGCGGTCTTGCCTTACATTCTGCCCGAAGGGGAAAGCCTTCGGGCAGTTTTTGGTTTTGCTTACCCTTAATGCACGCATTTATAGGGGCCGATGCTCGTATCGGCCCGGTGCCGATATTACCCTTGCAGTATACGTTGTAAACTTAATAAAATTAATAAAATAAGGTAGGAAAGTACACATGAAAAAGTTCCAGATCGTATCCCTGACCCTGGCCGCTGCCCTGCTGCTGGCAGGCTGCGGCGCATCCGAATCCGCCGCTGCCAGCGGGAGCACCAGCGAGGCCGTCTCCACCGTTGAGACCACCCCTGCTGAAAGTGAGAGCGAGAGCGAAGCCCCCGCCGCCGAGGCTGCCCTGCCGGACGACATCTACACCGCAGACTTTAACACCGACAGCAGCATGTTCCACGTCAACGAAGCCTGCAATGGCAAGGGCACCCTGACCGTGGAAAACGGCGAAATGACGATGCACGTCAGCCTGCAGTCCCAGAAGATCGTCAACCTGTATCTGGGTATGGCCGCTGACGCCCCTGACCATGAGGACGAATGGCTGCAGCCCACCATCGATACCGTGACCTACTCCGACGGCACCAGCGACGAAGTTTACGGCTTTGACATCCCTGTCGCGGCTGTGGACACCGACTTCCAGCTGGCTATCCTGGGCACCAAGGGTACCTGGTACGACCATGTTGTCAGCGTGTCCAACGCTGTGCCTGCTGTCGATGACGGCGATGCCGCTGCGGCGGAAGTCCCTGCCGACGGCACCTACACCTGCGCTGTCACGCTGGAGGGCGGCAGCGGCCGCGCTACTGTGGACAGCCCCGCTGCCCTGACCGTAGTCGACGGTGCCATGACCGCCACCATCGTGTGGAGCAGCCCCAACTACGACTACATGCTCATCGACGGCGAAAAGTACCTGCCCACCAACACTGAAGGCAACTCCACCTTTGAGATCCCCGTGGCCGCGCTGGACACTGCCCTGGCTGTCACCGCCGACACCGTTGCAATGAGCACCCCCCATGAGATCGATTACACCCTGACCTTTGACAGCACCACGCTGGCCGCTGCCGAATGAAGCGGCTTATAATGTTGGCCGCCCTGCCCGCGTTGCTGCTGGCAGGGTGCGCGGCCCAGCCAGCGGCCTCCGGCACGGAGACGCTGACCGTCACCGGCAGCTACCCCTTGCAGTACGCCCAGCAATTCACCATTGACGAGTGCGAGGGCGGCTATTACCTAATTACCATCGATGGTACGCGCTATCTGGTCGTGCCTGAGGGTGAGAACGTGCCAGCCGAGCTGGACGCGGACATTACCGTTTTACAGCAGCCTATCGAGAATATTTACCTCGTGTCCTCCTCCGCCATGGACCCCATCATCAGTATCGATGGGCTGGATACGGTGGCGCTTTCCGGTACGCAGGCCGATAACTGGTATCTGGATGCAGCCAAAACCGCCATGGAAAACGGCCAGATCGCCTACGCGGGCAAGTACAGTGCGCCCGATTATGAGACGATTCTTGCCGCCAACTGCGGCCTGGCCATCGAAAACACGATGATCTACCACACGCCCGAAGTGAAGGAACAGCTGGAAAAATTCGGGGTGCCGGTGCTGGTGGAGCGCTCCAGCTACGAGAGCGGCCCCCTGGCCCGGATGGAGTGGGTCAAGCTGTACGGCGTGCTGCTGGGCAAGGCTGACGAGGCCGAGCAGGTCTTTGACGACGCCGTGCAGCGCATTGCACCGCTGAAAAATGAATCCGCCACCGGCAAAACCGTGGCGTTCTTCTCCATCACCTCCAATAATCTGGCCACTGTGCGCAAGGGCGGCGATTATGTCGCCAAAATGATCGAGATGGCGGGCGGCGACTATGTCTTCTCCGACCTGACGGACAGCGGCAACAACCTGGCCACCGTCAACATCTCGCTGGAGGATTTCTACGCCGGGGCCAAGGACGCCGATGTGCTGATCTACAACAGCACCATCGAGGGCGAGATCCGCACGATGGACGAGTTGATCGCCAAATGCCCGCTGCTGGCACAGTTCAAGGCCGTGCAGCAGGGCAACGTCTGGTGCACCGCGCAAAGCCTTTTCCAGCAAAGCATGGAGATGCCCAACCTGATCCTGGACATGAATAAAGTCTTTGCCGAGGGCACACCCGACGAGAGTGAATTGAAATTTTTGACGAAAATCACCTGATAACTACCCCAAATGCCGCTTGCCCAACACTGTAGGGGCCGATGCCTGCATCGGCCCGCAGGCGGGCAATGCCCGCCTCTACAAGCAAAATGCAAAGGATAACACCATGCACACCCGAAAGCGCCTGACAATTGCATACCTCGCTATGGCGGCGGCTCTGTTGGTGCTGTTTGCCCTCAACCTGTTTTGGGGCAGCGTGGCACTTTCGCCCGCCGATGTGGTCAGTACCCTGCTGGGCCGTGGGCAGGATGTACTGACAAGCAACATTTTGCTGCAGCTGCGCCTGCCCCGCGCCGTCATGGTCGTTCTGCTGGGGGCAGCGTTATCGGTGGCCGGGTATCTGCTGCAAACTTTTTTTGCCAACCCCATTGCGGGGCCTTTCGTCATGGGCATTTCCAGCGGGGCCAAGCTGGCCGTGGCGCTGACCATGGTGGTGTTTTTAAACCGCGGCCTATTAACGAACTCCCTCACCTTGATTTTGGCTGCTTTCGCCGGGGCTATGGCTGCCATGCTGTTTGTGCTGGCTGTGGCACGCCGCGTGCAGCGTATGAGCATTTTGGTCATCTGCGGCGTCATGATCGGTTACATCTGCTCCGCCATCACCGATATTGTGGTGGCCTTTGCCCAGGATTCCAACATCGTCAACCTGCACAACTGGTCTATGGGAAGCTTCTCCGGCATGACCTGGGGCAATGTTGGCACGGCGGCCACCATTACGCTGCCCTGCCTGGCGGCGGCGTTTTTACTGTCTAAGCCCATGGCCGCCTACCAGATGGGTGAATCCTACGCCGCCAGCGTGGGCGTTTCGGTGCGCAGCTTTTCGGTGTTGCTGGTGCTGCTGTCCAGCCTACTGGCGGCCTGTGTCACAGCATTTGCCGGGCCAATCTCTTTCGTCGGCATTGCGGTGCCGCACCTGGTCAAGCAGGCGTTAGGCAGCGCCAAGCCGCTGCATGTGCTGCCGGGCTGCGCCTTGGGCGGGGCATCGTTCTGCCTGCTGTGTGACCTGATCGCCCGCAGCCTGTTTGCGCCGACGGAGCTGTCCATCAGTTCGGTCACGGCGGTATTTGGCGCGCCGGTGGTCATCTGGCTGCTGGTGCGCCGCCACAGCGGGGAGGGGACAACATGAGCTACTGCGAGACCCAAAGCCTTGCCATCGGCTACGGTGCCCCGCTGCTGCGGGACATCTCTCTGCAGGCCGAGTGCGGCAGGATTTTGGCCTTCATCGGCCCCAACGGTGCGGGCAAATCTACCTTATTAAAAACGCTGGCCGGGCAGCTGGCGACCCAGAGCGGCGCGGTATTGCTGGACGGAAAAACGCTGACCACCTACACCCCCAACGCACGCGCCCGCAAGCTGGCACTGATGCTGCCCCACATGGCACGCACCGAGCTGACCACCTGCTTTGACGTGGCCGCCGCTGGCCGCTACCCCTACACCGGGCGTCTGGGCATCCTCTCGGATGAGGATAAGCAGCAGGTGCGTGACGCCCTGCATCTGG
>OLSN01001716.1_pt1 | contig 17834 bp, 15 predicted proteins | sample 1672411 | NCBI WGS metagenome assembly OLSN01 (sample SAMEA3136683, study PRJEB25190) | human gut metagenome | biome: human gut; feature: human-associated habitat; material: faeces | place: Austria | collected 2013 | reverse complement strand
GCGGCCGGTGAAGCGGGTGGAAGGTATTTTAGGGCAATAACATTCCCAAAAACGATACAAAGGCAACATGATCCCGGCGACCGCTGCCGGTAGGGTCAAAGGACACCGCCTGCATCAGCTTGTAGTTGGGGTTAGAAAAAGTACCGTTGCTTCCTGATTTGTTCTTTGCGAAGGTATTCAGCGCCGATTCTGTTCCCATAGAAAAATAGGATGCCTGCCGAACCTTATTGTCCCAGACGTTCAGATACATCAGCTCATTCTGCTCCACCATCAGAAACGGCTCGCCAATGCCATAGCCGTAAGGGTTGGTGGTCGTCGTATAGCCGCTGGGCTGTACGCTTTCCAGATTCATCAGATTTGTACCCGAAAAATCCGGGTCTTGTGTCGTGTCCTCCGCAAAGATTGACAGCGGAAAGCAAGCCGCCATCAAAGTAACCGACAGCAGTATGGCAAGCCCTCGCCCGAATATAGATCTTTTGTCCATCTTGTGATCCTCCCGTTACATTTTCATAGACCGCAATGGCAACTTGCTATAATCTATTTTACTATATTATTCGTCTTTTTTCTGTGTCGTTTAGGGGCAAAATCGTGTCGTTTAGCAGGAAGCAGCGCTTCTCTTCTTGTGCGCGTTCTGTGTTTTTGCTACAATTAAGGCAACAAGGAGGTGGGACGGTGAACACCCAAAAAAGAAATCTCTGCGCTGCCGGAGTGCTGCTGACCGCAGCGGCAACAATGGTCGTGCTATTTTTGTTTCGTCTGTCGCAACCGGACAAAGCGCAACAATCCATCTATCTGAATTGCACGGCATCAGATCAAGGTGGCTGGACATTTTACACCGAAGCCGGGCAAACCGAACCTGTGTTCGGTTTTGGTGGCTACATCGACGGCGTACCGGCGGAAGGCGACGGTCCTGTTGTAGCGGAGCGCGTCATGGAGGAACCAGGCGAACGATGCTTTTTGCAGTTTAGCTGCGTCAATGCGGGTCTGCAGGTGTTTTTGGAGGATACACTTCTCTACACGGATTTTCCGCAGCAAGAAAACCGCGTCGATGTATTTTTGCAGAATGCAGATTTTGCCGGCATTAACTACAACGGGCTTTGCATCCCGCTGCCGCAAGACTGCGCGGGGAAAGCACTTCGCATTGTCACCTACGGACCGTCCCTAAACGGGCTGCGCGTACCTGTTTTCCCCTCACAGGCAAGCCGTTTTTCCGATGCCGTGGTGCAGACCACCGGCGTTGTTTGGTGTATGACCGCCGTGACGATAAGGCTTATGTTGGCGCTAAGCCTGCTTTTGGTGCTGGTGCTTGGTGCTCAGGCCGGACAGCCGCTGTGGAAGCTATTGCCCTTGAGTGGATACTTTTTATTGGCGGCAGTGTCAGGCGTTTGCAACTCCTTTCTGGAAAGTGCTTCGGGGCTGAATGCCGACAGTGGTCTGCTAAACTGGGTCTACCTGATCCACATGGACTTTCTGTACATTTATTTGGCAGCCGAACTTCGGGGCAAAAAACGTTGGGGCTTGGCTGCCACAGCCCTGTTGCATATTCTGCTTTCTGCCTTGCGGAGTTTTGCGGCGGTGCCGCTTCTTACCGAAAAAGTCGGTGACTGGCTCGGTTTCTCTTTATTGGTCGCAGCGATTGTTCTGATGTTGTTCTCGCACGAAGAAATGCAGCGCAGAATCAGTTGGTGCCTGTGTGCGGTTGCGGCCTTTCTGTTTTTGATTTGGGGTGTCACCCGTTATGTCGGCGTAGAAGTACTCTATCCGTTCAGCAACCCGGTAACATCCATGCTGGGCGGATATCCGCACGCATTTTATGCGCTGCTGTGCAATGTTGCCGGCCTGCTGTGCGCTGTACAGGTAGTCGTTGAATTTGTGCGCAGTATGCTGCTTCGTCAACGGCAAATGCAGATGATGAGAATCAGCAGCCAGACAGCACAAGAGAAATACGAGCAGGCGCAGGCATCGGTTCGCCAGACGGCGGCGTTTCGCCATGAATGGAAAAACCACATTGCCGCCCTGCACCTGTTGGCACAGAGGCAGGATCAGACGGAGCTTCGGAACTATCTAGACCGATTGGACGGGGAGTTGGAACAGCTTTCGCCCCGGAATTTTACTGCCAACCCGACAGTCAACACGATTTTTCAGCGTTTCGCGGCACAGGCGAAGAAAAAGGATGTCACCTTCCGCGTAAGTGCGGTTCTGCCGGAAATGCTGCAAATCAGAGAGGATGACCTGTGCAGCCTTCTTTTCAATATGTTGGACAACGCTTTGGAGGCAGCCGCGCAGACAGAGCAGGGAGAAATTCTCTGCTCGATGCAGATTCGCCGGCAGTATCTTGCCATCCGCTGCGAAAACACCTACAGCGGAACCCTGCGCACCGATGAAAACGGAGAACTCTTGACGACCAAGGACGATGCTTCCGACCACGGCTTTGGCTTGATGAAAATGCGTGCTATTGCAAAAAAGTATGGCAGCGTACTGGACATCAGCTATGACGAAAACCGATTTACGGTTATGACAGCTCTGAAGCTCTTGCCGGAAAAGAAAAATCAGTAAACGATAAGGCGCGAAAATGCGGCATCTTCCAAACGGGAGATGCCGCATTTTTCACTGGTAAAATCAAATGTATTCAGTTTTGGTTGAGGTATCGGACAAATTGATTCTGAAAATGCTCCATATATCGCCGCCCAATGGCAAGGTCGCTGCCATCCGTCAGGTACAGAGTCCGACCGCCCTCTTCGCAAATGTGGGAAAGATTTACGAGAAAGCTGTTGTGGCAGCGGCAAAAAAGTGAACCGGGAAGAATTCCCTCCGTTTGGCTCAGCGACAGCGGCAAAAATTTCTCGCCATGTGTCATATGAAGAACCGTGCCGTGTTCCCGGCTCTCGGCATAGTAAATATCCTCTGTCGGTATAACAAGCGTCTTGCCGCCCGCATGAAAGGTCACTGTGGAAGGGCGGTGGTACAACCGCAGATCGGTTGTAATTGCCTGTTCCAGCTCAGCCGCCTGAACCGGCTTGAGCAGGTACTGGATAGGGCGGACGCTGTAGCCGTCCTTGAGAAATTCCGTAGAGCTTGTGATAAACAGGATGCTGGTTTTGTCGTCGCGCTGCCGCAGTTCCTGCGCCAGTTTCATGCCGCTTTTTCCGCCCATCAGAATATCCAGACAAAGCAGCGAAAATTCTTCTCCTGCCAAGAGCGCATTTTCCAGTTTTTCGGCAGATGAAAATGATGTGATTCTGTGTTCGACCTTCAGCTTGTCCAGAATAGATTCGCACTGTGCGCACAGGTTTGCACATAGAATTGCTTCGTCTTCACAGACTGCCACCCTATACAATGCGCTCACCATCCTTTTACTTGTTAAAAGTATTGTAGCAAATATCCTGCTTTTTTGCAACAGACGCTGTAAATGCACGATTTATTCCGGCTGAAACAGGGCACAGCGGGTTAACTATATAACAGCTTCCTTCCTGTTGCTCCGCCGTGGCGTGACGCGGAACTGTCTTTGAACACGGGATGTCACAGCGTCACAGTGCGACATAACTATTGTACAATAGAATCAGAACTACACATTAGCAGAAAGTGAGGTTTATGGTTATGGCTTTTTGTGAACAGTGTGGCGCACAAATCCTTTCAAAGAACCCTTCGCCGCGTAGTTTTTCGTGTATTATTCGTATGCCAGATGGTTTTTATAACCATCTGGCGTATTTTTTTGCTTCCTTTTTGCTTTGGCGGCAGAGGACTGCCGTTTTCTGCCCGCGCCCCTCCGAGTTTTGAGGTCTATTCAATGAAACTTAAAATTCAGGAGGTTTACGATGGCAAAGAAAAATATTGCCGATAAGTATTGGATTTACGGCGAGGATGCAGAATTAGCCGCGCGCCTTACAAGCTATTTGACAAGAGTGGTATACAATCAGCGAGCAAATTATATCCGCGCACTGATGAAGATTAAGGAACATGAGTGCTCGATTGAAGATTGTGATTCGGATATTGAATCTCAATCCATGCGCTCAGGTAATTCATTGGAGGAAAGTATTGAATCCAAGCTAATGTGGGAAGCTATTCGAAAATATTTGCCCAAACTGGAACTGAAAGAGTGCGAGGTTATGATAGCCTTGTACATTGACCGTCTTTCCGTTACGGCTACGGCTGCTAAGTTGAGAGTTGATGCCAGTACGGTCAGGCGCCGCCGTGACAGCGCCTGTGACAAAATTCGCAAAGCAATGGAGGAAAAATAAAATGGGAATGTTCAAAAACACCCTTTTACTGGCCCAGCAGGGTAATGAAAAGGCAATGGAGAAATTGCTTAATCGCTACGATCCTCTGCTGAAAAAGTGCAGCATTATACAAGGACACTTCGATGAAGATTTATATCAGTCCTTGATTCTTGAATTTGTGCGGGCTGTATCCGCATTCAAAATTTAACTAAAAAAGTGGCTGTCGCAATTCAGTGCGGCGGCCACTTTCTCTTTTAGGCTGATTCCATATCGTTATTATCTGTCCACAGTTCACACTGGGTCATAACTGTTTGCACGGCATCGTCCATCCCTTCCGGCGGGTAGCGGTGCCTTTTGAGCAAACACTTTATCATCATACTATATTTAGCTTTATTATAGCAAAATTTGATAGCTTTTGGGGGCTTATAGTAAAAATTATAAAATTTTTTTGATTTTTTTGCACGATTTGGCTTTTAATTGCGATGATATATATAGAGGGACAAAAAAGACCCTCTCCCCTTGAGGACCTTGAAAGCAAAATATCCGAATCACCGGCTACATACAACTGACCTTGCCGCAACCCAAGGAGCGTTTCGGCAGGTGCGTCCCGGTTCTGACGCGAGGATACCGCCGTAACGGCGGTGGAGCGCCCCCAGAGGCGGGAGAGGTGGCGTGGAACACATACCTCAAGCGAAGGGTCAGCAATCATGATACGCACCGTGGCGATGCTCTCAAGGCGTCGGCGGTACTGCCAACAATGTGGTACAGGAAGCGGGAGCTGTTTCCAGCAGCCGGGTCGGTGGTTCGCCCTTATATCCGGGAAGTAGTGTCGAATAGGATATACAATTTAATTTTAGATTATGGCGGTCACTTGTTTTCCACAAGTGGCCGCTATGCTTGTGGAATCAAATATGATACACATGAAGGAGGAAAATCTATGGAAATGAATTCTGTTATGGCTACGGAAATTGTAGCCGCAGAAGTGGAGCACATTGTGCTGCCGCAAATCGTCAGCATTAAGCAAGCCAGCCGAATGTTGGGGCTGCCGCCGTATTACCTGCGGCGGCTTTGCAAAGAGGTTCCCGGCGTGGCATTTCAGTCCGGCATCAAGTGGTACATCAACTTGGGGAAACTAGTTGATTACTACAACAATTCGGGCAGAAATGCCGCTGGGTAAGAGCACAAAAGGGCCGCAATGTCAAGGGTGTCGTGCGTTCCGGCGACAGCCTACCGCTTTTATGGCAAACGCTGTATAGTGTGGCTTGTCAGAAAAATCAGCCAAGGAGGAATAGAAAATGGCATCCATCGAACTGCGTACCCCAAAGAATAAACCTGCCTACTACAAAATCACAGCAAGTATCACACTCAATGGTCAGACCATACGCAAATTTTCCCGCTTTGAGTTTGACCCCAAGACGCTGAAAACCGCAAAGCAGCGCGTAGCGGCAGCCACGGCAGCAGCATTTGAATTTGAAGCAAAAGCACAGGAAGAAGCCGAGCGCAGCCTCAGCGGTGCCAATAAGCCATTCCAAGAAGTAGCCGAGGAATACATTGCTTCGGCAAAAGCCAAGCTGGAGCCTGCAGCGCTGCTGCGCGGCAACTATGACTCAGATAAAAACAAGGCAAATACAACGCTCAACAAAGTTGGCTATCTGAAGAAAATCGTAAGCGTAGCGCCATGGTTTGCCAAAAAGTCCGTGTCCGAAATCACAAGAGAGGACTGCGCAAGAGTTATTGAGGAAATTAAAGAAAAAGGCTGTTTGCGCAGTGAATATGCTTTTATCCTGCCGGAGTATGCCACAATGAAAAACAAATCCTTTACTAAAATGGTAGTTGGCTATGACATTTCTGCTTATACCGCCATGAAGTGCTTCAGCGGCGCGGCAGTCACGCGAAAAACGGCAGAAGTGGTTTCAAATATCCTCGGTGTTTCTGTACGCGATGCGTTCCGTTTTGAGCGCGACGAGAGACCCCTGTCTAAAAAGACAATTCGGGAATATGTGCTCTTCGCCAATCAAGTGCTGCACTTTGCAAATGAGCGCTATCACTCGGTGCAAGCCGAATTCAAGATGCCGGCGAAAGGAGCACGCCCCAGATTTGTAGACTGCATACATGAGGATGAAGTATGCAAACTCATGTCAGAAATTGATAAGTGCTCTATGCCGGAGCAAGCCATTGTATTATCCCTGCTGAATACGGGTGTGCGTCGTGCTGAATTGGCCGGCCTGACATGGAGTGATTTCGATTTCAAAGAATGTACCGTTCATGTCAACAAAAGCCTTTTAGTTTTTAGGGACTTCGGCTATCAACACACAGCCACAAAAGAAAGCAACGACCGTTATATTGATGTAGCCCCAGAGTACATGGAATTTATGCAGCAATACAAAGAGTGGTGGTACACAAAAAAGAGGTTGATGGGGGCCAGTTGGCAGCGAGACATGGTAAAAAACAAAGAGAGCAAGCGTGAATCACTGATGCGACTGGCCGGAGAAGAATTTGTCATCATTGACGATTTCGGTTGGCCTCGCAACCCGGATGGTTACAATGCGCTGGTAAAGCGTGTAGCAAAGAAAGCCGGTCTCAAGGATATTCACCCACACATGTTTCGCCATACCTTTGTCAGCCTGCTCATGTCGAATCCTGACATCGGCGTTGCAACGGTTGCCGCTGAAGCAGGTCACGCCCAGCCGAGCACGACTTTAATGATCTACACCCAGCAATACAAAAAACGCCGGGAGTCGATACGCAATCAGTTGAGCCGTGAATTGTACGAAAAATAAAGAATCGCAGCCGTGTTATCTTAAAAAATAACACAGTTGCGTTCTTTTTATGGGCCGTGAGGGATTCGAACCCCCACTGAACCGGTTATGAGCCGGTGGCTTTAACCGTTAAGCTAACGGCCCTTATTATGATGAAGAAGTGCTGTTGATGGCTAAATCGCCAACTTATCGCCAAAGCAGAAATCTTGGCGATGAAGTTCAGTAAAAACTGCGGCACTTCATCATATTTGAAAGTGGATGCGGTTGGGTCAGCCGGTTATGAGCCGAGAGTTCTAACCGCTGAACTAATGGCCCGCACAGTTGTATTTTATATTATAGCAGAATTTTCTCCCCTTGCCAAGAGGTATGTCCCCTTTTCTTTGCATACAATGGCGGTAAAAGGGGGCGTTGATTCATGCGGCGCAGGGGGTTCTTTTGGGCGGTTTTCCTGCTTATCATTTACTTTACAGCACCGTTCTGGGGGTGGCGATATAACGGTTTCGCCCCCATCACTGTCCCCGATACCACGCCTGCGCCCTCGCCCACCGCAGAGCCTGCAGCCAGCCAGCCCTACCATGCCGTATGGGTCAGCTATCTGGAGTGGCAGCAGGTAGACTTTTCCTCCGCGCAGGCCTTTTCAGCAGATATTGCCGCCATGTTCGACAATATCGCTGATCTGGGGGCCACCGTGGTGCTGGTCCAGGTGCGCCCCTTTGGCGATGCCCTCTATCCCAGCGACTACTACCCTTTCAGCCATCTTTGCACCGGCACCCAGGGGCAAGGCCCCGGCTTTGACCCCCTGGCCCTGCTGGTGCAGGCGGCCCACGCCCGCGGCCTGCAGCTGGAAGCCTGGATCAACCCCTACCGGCTGCAAAGCGGCAGCATGCCTCTACTGTGTGCCCAAAGTCCCGCCCTGCTCCACCCGGAGTGGACCAAAACCACCTCCACCGGCTTATACCTAAACCCCGCCAGTGCCGAGGTCCGCGCTTTCATCTCCGATGCCGTCGCCGAGCTGTGCCATAACTATGACTTAGACGGCATCCACTTTGACGACTACTTTTACCCCACCACCGACCCTGCCTTTGACGCTGACGACTACGCTGCCGCAGGCACAGCTCTTTCGCTGGACGATTGGCGGCGGCAAAACGTCAACGCCCTGATGGCACTGTGCTACCGAACCGCCCACCAGTACGGTGTACGGTTCGGCGCCGCACCCATTGGTGACCCGGACCGCAGCTACGCCGACCAATACAGTGATGCCGCCCTATGGCTGGCACAGGGCGGCTATGTGGACTATCTGATGCCCCAGCTGTATTGGGGGCAAAACTACACCAAAAACGGCAGCACAGCCCAAAGCCTGTGCCAGCTGGCCGCGCGGTGGGCAGCCCTGCCCCGGGCCGAGGACGTTACCCTGGCCGTCGGGCTGGGGGCCTACCGCATCGGCGATGGCGACGGCAGTGACACCCCCGGTGAGTGGTCGACCGGCCACAGCCTGGCCGACCAACTGGCCGCACTGAACACACTTGGCATCGATTACATTGGGCTGTACCGTTACGATTCTCTATTTAACAACACCGCCTATCCCACCCTGGCCGCGGCCGAGCAGGACAGCGTGGCGCAAATCTGGCGCGGCGGCTAAACTCAGCAGCCCGGGTGGGTGTTCAGCCGGTAGCCGACCTTAAACACGGTCTGTATCTCCTTATCCAGGCCCAGCTTGGTGCGCAGACGGTTGATATGTACATCCACCGTGCGGCTGGCGCCCACATACTCGTAGCCCCAGGCCGTGGTCAACAGTTCGCCGCGGGTCAGCGCCAGGTCGCGCTTGCGGATCAGCATCTCCAGCAGGGCATATTCCCGCGGGGTCAGCCGCACAGACTTGCCGTTTTTCCACACGCGGCGGGCGGTCAAATCTACCCGCAGGTCATTGAGGGCAAACACCTCATTGCGCCGGGCCGCTGCCTCCTGAGCCGCTTTTACGATCATATCTTTCGTCATGGCTGTTTCCTTTCGTTGTTATTTACTATATATAATAACGACAGATGTTTCGGATTTGTTACAATTCCGGCCATTTTTTTATTTTCCCCAGCTATTTGTTGAATATTGGGGCCTTTTCCCCCGAGTTTCCTACACTTTTCAACATAGTTTTCCCCAGTCGTGTTGAAAACTTGTGTTTTACGTTATATCGTACAATAGTCAAAATTACACCTTTTTCCTGTAGAAATCACTACCAGGTTTTCCACAAAGGGGATGGACTTTTCCCCTGCTGATTCCGAGCGTTGCGGCGAGTTTTGCAAAGTTTTCCACGGAATAAAAGGTTCGTTGTACCAGCAGTTTTTTGTTGTTTCCACGGGATTCAACCGTGTTTTCAACATTTTCAACAGAGTTTTCCACATTTCCACGGTGTAAAAGAATGGATTCTTGTTGAAAACCCGGTCGAAACTGTTTAAAACTCATAGTTGTAAATAAATTGTAACAGATTTTCACCATCTGTCTAATGGCTCATTTTCCGCAAAACAAAGGGATTTTTGCACTTTTTGCTAATATTTCAAAGTCCATTCATACGCCGTTCAAAATTTTAGTCCATGCTATAGAATGTACAAGAAAAGGAGGACCCCCTATGAAAGAGACCACACCGCCAAAGGACCCTAAAAAGAAACTTTGGATTGGTTATGCCGTTATTATCGCGATTTTGTTTGCCTGCAACCTGTTCCTGTTCCCAGCCATGATGCAGGCCAAAGTCAAAAGCGTAAACTACAGCACCTTCCTGCAGATGCTGGAGAACAAGCAGCTTTCCACCGTCCAGATCGAAGATCAGCAGATCTACTTTGTGGATAACGAGAATAACTCCTACAAGACCAACGCCATCGCCCAGGATAACAACCTGGTCACCCGGCTGGAGGATGCAGGGGTCGAGTTTGGCACTGTCTACCAAAGTCCTACCATCTGGGACAGCCTGCTGAACCTGGCCATCTCGCTGCTTCCGATGATCCTGCTGTTCTGGTGGCTGAACCGCTACATCGGCAAAAAAATGCAGAGCATGGGCGGCGCTAACTCGATGCTGTTCGGCGGTGGCAAGTCCGGCGCCAAACAGTACGTGGTGGATGACAAGACCGGCATCAAGTTCAACGACGTGGCCGGTGAGGACGAAGCCAAGGAGAGCCTGCAGGAAATCGTCGACTTTTTAAACACCCCCCAAAAGTACGAGGACATCGGCGCCAAAATGCCCAAGGGCGTGCTGCTGGTAGGCCCTCCGGGTACCGGCAAAACGCTGCTGGCCCGCGCTGTGGCTGGCGAGGCCGGCGTGCCCTTCTTCTCCATCGCCGGCAGTGAGTTTGTGGAGATGTTCGTGGGCATGGGTGCCTCCAAGGTGCGTGACCTGTTCAAACAGGCGGGCGAAAAAGCGCCCTGCATCGTGTTTATCGATGAGATCGATACCATCGGCAAAAAGCGTGATGGTGCCAGCGGCCTGAGCGGCAACGACGAGCGCGAGCAGACCCTGAACCAGCTGCTGACAGAGATGGACGGCTTCGACGCCACCAAGGGCGTTGTGATTCTGGCCGCCACCAACCGGCCGGAATCCCTGGACCCGGCCCTGACCCGCCCCGGCCGTTTTGACCGCCGCGTACCCGTGGAGCTGCCTGACCTGAAAGGCCGCGAGAGTATCCTGCGCCTGCACGCCAAAAAGGTCAAGATTGGTCCCGACTGTGACTTTCCCGTTGTGGCCCGCATGACCCCCGGTGCTTCCGGCGCTGAGCTGGCCAACATCATCAACGAAGCCGCGCTGTGCGCCGTACGCCACCACCGCAAGGCTGTGACCCAGTACGACCTGCAGGAGGCCGTGGACACCATCCTGGCCGGTGCGCAGAAGAAGAACAAGATCCTGAACGACAAGGAAAAGTGCATCGTGGCGTACCACGAGGTCGGCCACGCGCTGGTGGCGGCGCTGCAATCCCACAGTGCGCCGGTACAGAAGATCACCATCGTGCCCCGCACGTCGGGTGCGCTGGGCTTCACCATGCAGGTGGAGGACGGCGACCACACCCTGATGACCAAGGAAGAGATATTGGATAAAATTGCCACCTTCACCGGCGGCCGCGCGGCCGAGGAGCTGATCTTCCACTCCATCACCACCGGTGCCTCCAACGATATTGAGCAGGCCACCAAGATGGCCCGTGCCCTGATCACCCGCTATGGCATGACCGAGGACTTTGACATGGTGGCCCTGGAGACCGTGAACAACGCCTATCTGGGCGGCGACGCCAGCCTGGCCTGCAGCGAGCAGACCGCCAGCCGCGTGGATGCCAAGGTGGTGGAGATCGTGCAGGAGCAGCACAAGAAGGCCTACAAGCTGCTGGCCGACAACCGCCGCAAGCTGGACGAGATTGCCCAGTATCTGTACGAAAAAGAGACCATCTCCGGCGAGGAGTTTATGCGGATTTTGAACGCACAGCCGCAATTGCCCGCCGCCACACCGGCAGATTCTACAAACAACAGCCTATAAATTTGGATGGTTTTTGTTCAATTTTTGCTTGACGAACGCCGTCCTGCCCTGTATCATTAAAGAAAACCTGCCAGTGAGAGGGGGCAATACAAGAGTGACTTTTGAAGACTTGCAGGAACTGCTGGCAGAGCAGTTCAGCTGCGACACATCCGAGCTGGAACGCGGTGTAACGCTGGCCGATTTGGGCGCCGACCATGAGGATATGGTCGAGTTGGCCTGGGGGCTGGGCGAAGCCGTGGGCACCGAAATCGATGAAAGTGATTTGAGCGTTGATTTCACGATCGGCGAGCTTTGGCGCTTTGTTCATGACGCAGAAGAAAATGCTGACCTTTGACCTTTACACTTCCCGCAACAAATGATAAGAGCCTGTCCTTATTGAAAAGGACAGGCTCTTTTGTTCATGTTTTCGTAAGGGTTTAGCCGCGGGTGCCCACAACGCTGGAATCAGTGCTCCAGCCCTGCAGGTCGGTGGGGGTCAGGCTGGATTGCCAGCTTTCGTGCTGCTCCTCCCATTGGTCCCAGGCTGCCTGGCTGCGGATGGTGGTGCCGGTCTCAAAGGCATCATCCCAGGGGTTGGCCGGGTCAGGGTCGGTGGGGTCCCAGCCACGCTTCTCGGTATCGGCGGGGTCGGTGTAGATGGTGCCGGGCTTGCCCATGGGGCCGGGGTTCTCGGCGTCGGCGTAGATCAGCACCGGCGTGCCCAGTGGGCAATTATCGTAGATCCACTTGACATCCACCACTTCCAGCCGGATGCAGCCCAGGCTGGCCGAGGTACCCAGCAGGTTGTACTCATCGTACTCGATGTCGTCCTTGTGCTGGCTATAGTAGGGCACGCTGTGGAACAGGTAGGAGTCAAAAATACGTGTGGCGTACTGCCCATAGCTGGGGCCCATCAGCAGCCGCCAATCGTAATCCACCGGCGTGGCATAGTAGCCCAGCGGGGTGTCCACGCCGCCGCTGCACACCATGGCCATAAATGGCACCGTGTAGCGGCCGTCCTCGTCGGCGGTGTAGACCGTCACCACGTTGGCATCGCGGTTCACGGCCAGGAAGTACGGTGTGCCCTCTTTTGCCTGCAGGGTCATGCCGTAGGGGGCATACTGCTTTTCCAGCGCCTCCATGATGGTTTTGCCGGCGTCGTTCCAGGTGGAAGGGTCGGTGACCTGCGGAGCATCCTTGGTGGCGTTGCTGGCCGTCGATGCCATGGTCTTGGCCTCCTCGGGCGTCTGGGTGGGTTCCGGCGTGGGTTCTACTTCCTCCAGCACGGTCTCCACTTCCTGCTTAACATCCTGCTCGATTTCCGGGAGCACATCCTTAGTTTCTCCGCAGGCAGAAAGCAGCACAGCCGCCAGCAGTACCGGCAAAATACGGCGCACAATCGTCATAGTTTCTCCTTAATGTTGCTTTGTTACACCGTACTCGGTGCTTACGAATTTTTCAAAGGCCACAAAGCTGCGGCGGACCTTTTCGGTCTCGATACAGTAGGCCATGCGGAAGTAGCCCGGGCAGCCGAAGCTGTCGCCCGGTACCAGCGCCAGGTCATATTTCATGGCTTTCTGGCAGAAGACTTTGGCGTCCTTCTCCAGCGCTTTCGGGAAGATGTAAAAGGTGCCGTCCGGCTTGCAGACCGTAAAGCCCAGGGCTTTCAACTCATCGTAGATCAGCTCCATGTTCGTCTCGTAGACAGACAGGTCGCTGGTCTCCTCCAGACATTCGGCCACGGCGCGCTGGAACAGGCCCGACGGGCAGTTATGGCCGGTGCCGCGGGAGATCTGGCCGCACATCGGCACGATGTAGGCGGCATCCTCGCAGCGGGGGTTGGCCGCCACATAGCCGATACGCTCGCCCGGCACACTCAGACTCTTGGAGAAGGAGTAGCAGGTCAGCGTATCATCGTAGAATTTAGCGGGGTACGGGATGGTCTTGCCGCCAAAGGCGATTTCGCGGTAGGGCTCATCCGAGATCAGGAAGATATGGTGCCCATACTCGGCACTCTTTTTCTTCAGGTAAGTGGCCAGCTTAGTCAGCGTCTCGGCGCTGTAGGCCGTGCCGCTGGGGTTATTGGGCGAGTTGATGAGTATGGCGGCGGTGTTCTCGTCCACCAGGCTGTCCAGCACGTCAAAGTTGACCTGGAAATTCTCGCAGCGGGGCGGGGCCACGCGCAGGGTCAGGCCTGCACCCTCCACATAGGGCTTATACTCCGGGAAGAACGGCGCAAAAGTGACGATGTTCTGCCCCAGCACAGCAATGCAGCGCACCGCATGGGCCAGCGCGCCGGCTGCGCCGGTGGTCATAAAGATATGGTCGCCGGTGTAGTCCATGCCAAAGCGGCGGTTCAGGCTTTCGGCCACCTTGGAGCGCACGTCGGGCAGGGTCAGCGTGGGCGTGTAGCCGTGCAGCGTAACCGGGTCCACATGCTCCAGCAGATCCAGGCAGACATCGGTAAATTTTTGCGGTGCGGGCACCGAGGGGTTACCGAGCGAATAATCGAACACATTCTCGTATCCGATCTCGGCACCACGGGCGGTGCTCCACTCCGAGATCTGGCGGATGACCGATTTTGCCCCCAGCATGTCTTTATAATGCTGTGCGATCATAATACCAACACTCCTTTGCGAAAATCCGTTCTTCCTGCGAATCCCGTTTTTTTTGATTTTTACTGCAAAATCACCTTTTCCAAGTCTTGCATGGTCGCGGCCAGGTACTCGGCCCCGGCCTGCTGCAATTCCTCTTGAGTGCGGAAGCCCCATAGCACGCCGCAGCAGGGCAGCCCGGCGTTATGGGCCGTTGCCACATCCACGTTGCTGTCGCCGACGTAGAGCACTTCCCCGCTCTCGGCCGTCACGCCCAGTTTTTGCATCAGGGCGCAGGTGCCCTGGGGTGCGGGTTTGGTGGGCACATCGGGCAGTGCGCCGCGCACGATCTCAAACAGGCTGCTGTCGAAGTACCGTGCCACCACGGCGCGGGCGAATTCATCGGCTTTATTTGAGAAAACTGCCATCTTTACGCCGTTTTTTTGCAATTTTGCCAACAATTCCGGCATACCGGGGTACGGGGCGGTTTTGTCGTGCATGTGGGCGCCATATACTGTATCAAATTCGGCCAGCGTTTTTTGCAGCGTTTCTGGGTCGCGCTGATCCTCGGGGCTGAACCGCTCCACCAGTTTGGGGATGCCGTTACCGACGAAGTATTTATATTGTGCGGTGTCATGTTCCGGCCAGCCGTGGGCTTTGCACACGCGGTTGGCGGAATCAGCCAGGTCGTCGATGGTATTCAGCAAGGTGCCGTCCAGGTCAAACAGTACGGTTTTAAACATTCCATTCACCTCAAAATTCTCATGTTCTTTCTTATTATAGTTGCATTTGCCAAAAACAGCAAGGCGAATTTGTCCAAATTACCCTCAAGCCCGGAAATTCCTTGTAAAATTCTCGAAAACCTGTGTCACTTCCGACATTTTATGGTATGATATACTTATTATAAAGGAGGCTTTACCCCAATGGATTTTTTCTTAAATCTTCTGCGCTCGGTGGCGTATGGCATCATCGAGGGCGTTACCGAATGGCTGCCGATTTCCAGTACCGGCCACATGATCCTAGCGGAGCAGGTTCTTAAATTCAGTTTCAGCGCCGAGTTTATGGAGATGTTCCGCGTGGTCATCCAACTGGGCGCGATTCTGGCGGTCGTCGTTCTCTATTTCAAAAAGCTGTGGCCGTTCTGCGCCGACAATGGCCGGGATTCCGGTTTTTCCCGGCATTTCCGCTGGCCAGTGGTGCGTCTGTGGTGCAAGATCATTGTAGCCTGCGTCCCGGCTGCAGTTCTGGGCCTGCTGCTGGATGATTGGCTGGATGCTCATCTGTACAACAGCATTACCGTGGCCCTGATGCTCATCATCTACGGTATCGCGTTTATCCTCATCGAGCGCCGCCCCCGCGTGCCCACCACTACCAAGCTGAGCCGCATCACCTACAAGCAGGCCCTCATCGTGGGTGCCTGGCAGGTTCTGGCTCTGATTCCAGGCACTTCCCGCAGCGGTTCCACCATCATTGGCGGTCTGCTTTGCGGTATGAGCCGCCCGGCTGCTTCCCAGTTCACCTTCTTCCTGGCCATTCCCGTTATGGCAGGTGCTTCGGGCCTCAAGCTTGTCAAGTTCCTGGCCAAGGGCGGCGTGTTCACCCTGGCCGAGATTTCGGCCCTGCTGGTAGGCTGCATTGTGGCTTTCGTGGTCTCCATGCTGGCCATCCGCTTCCTGATGAACTACGTCAAGAAGCACACCTTCACCGCCTTCGGCTGGTACCGCATCGCCCTGGGCATCGTTGTCCTGGGAATTTGGGCACTGCAGACTTTTGTGCTGGCGTAATGGGATGAGGTTCTCTGTCCTTTTCTTATAAGAAAAGGACCAAAAGAATTTTTAATTAAAAACGGGAGGCATGGCCTGCGGCCATACCTCCCACTTTTGTTTATAATTTTTTTGGTTTTTTCTTTGTAAAGAAAGAACGGGAAACTTCACCCCATCACAACAAAAAGTTCCCACCTGCTCAGCGCAGGTGGGAACTTTTTTATGCCGTTAAGCGGTGCCTATGCAAGATTACTTGTACAGGTCGACCAGCTTGGTCAGGTGGGTGTAACGAGCATCGGCAACTTCCTGGTTCTTCTCGAACAGCTCCTTAGCACGATCCGGGAAGGCACGTGCCAGACGGCTGTAACGAGTCTCGTTAGCCAGGAACTCCTGATACTTGGACATATCGCCAGCCTTGGAGGTCAGGGTGAACGGGTTCTTGCCCTCTGCCTTAGCAGCGGGGTTGAAGGAGAACAGGTTCCAGTAACCAGCAGCAACTGCCTTCTTCATCTCGTTCTGGCAGTTGGTCATGCCGCCCTTAACACCGTGCAGCTCGCAGGGAGCGTAGCCGATGATGATGGACGGGCCGGGGTAAGCCTCAGCCTCAGCAATGGCCTTGACAGCCTGAGCCATGTTAGCGCCCAGAGCGATCTGAGCAACATAGATGTAGCCATAGGTCATGCAGATCTCGGCCAGGCTCTTCTTGCTGATTTCCTTACCGGCAGCAGCAAACTGGCAAACCTCACCGATGTTGGAGGCCTTGGAAGCCTGTCCGCCGGTGTTGGAGTACATCTCGGTGTCGAAGACCATAACGTTGACATCGTGGCCGGAAGCCAGAACGTGATCCAGACCGCCGTAACCAATGTCGTATGCCCAGCCGTCGCCGCCGAAGATCCAGAAGCTCTTCTTAGCCAGGTACTGCTTATCCTTCAGGATCTCAGCAGCCTCGGCGCTGCCGTCAGCCTCGAGAGCTGCGACCAGAGCCTTTGCAGGAGCGTCGTTGGCCTTGGTGTTGTTCTTGGTGGCCAGGAAGTTGTCAATGGCAGCATCCAGGTCAGCATTCTTGCCCTTCAGGGCCTCAACCTTGGTGATCAGGTTGGCGCGGACGGTCTCATAACCGATCTGCATGCCCAGGCCGTGCTCAGCGTTGTCCTCGAACAGAGAGTTGATCCAGGCGGGGCCGTGGCCAGACTCTTTGTTGGTGGTGTACGGGCTGATAGAAGCGGTACCACCCCAGATAGAGGAGCAGCCGGTGGCGTTGGAGATGAACATCTTCTCGCCGAACAGCTGGGTGATCAGGCGGGCGTAAGAAGTCTCGGCGCAGCCTGCGCAGGAGCCAGAGAACTCAAGCAGCGGCTGGTTGAACTGAGAACCCTTGACGGAAACCTCGGAAACAACACCGGGGACGTTGTCCTTCTTGCGGATGTTCTCGACGCAGTAGTCGAAAGCAGCCTGCTGAGCGGACTGGCTCTCCTGCGGCTTCATCTCGATGGCCTTGGTGGGGCAGACGGTGACGCACTCGCCGCAGCCCATGCAGTCCAGAGGAGAAACAGCCATGGTGAACTTGTACTCGCTTGCCTTGGGCTTGGTGTCAGCCAGCTTGGTGCTCTCGGGAGCGTTGGCGGCCTCATCAGCGGTCAGGCAGAACGGACGGATGGTAGCATGAGAGCAAACGAATGCACACTGGTTGCACTGGATGCACTTCTCAGCATCCCACTCGGGAACCATAACAGCGGTGCCGCGCTTCTCGTAAGCAGAAGCACCCTGCTCCCACTCGCCGTTGACGTTGCCCTCGAAGGCAGAAACAGGCAGGCTGTCGCCGTCCATACGGGCGATGGGCTCCATGACATCGCGGATCTGCTTGACCAGGGCGTCGGGTCCCTTCAGGGCCTTCGGAGCCGGATCAGCAGCGGGGTTGGACCAGGAGGCGGGGACCTCGACCTTATGGACAGCGTCCAGGCCGGCGTCGATAGCCTTCCAGTTCATCTGGACAACAGCGTCGCCCTTCTTGCCGTAGCTCT